>Ga0265294_10000472_pt1 | contig 53563 bp, 70 predicted proteins | sample MunlanPumphouse3_FD_192504 | JGI IMG/M metagenome (GOLD analysis project Ga0265294, IMG submission 192504) | Groundwater microbial communities from a municipal landfill in Southern Ontario, Canada - Pumphouse #3 | ecosystem: Environmental > Aquatic > Deep subsurface > Groundwater | place... | reverse complement strand
ATAATATAATAAAAATAGGAATGTTTTTATGTCAGTGAGTGTAATATGGTATTACAATGAAGCAGTATGAAGTTGAATACAGAAAAACATCAGATTATAGTGATTTGATTGATATAAGAATTATAAAATTAGAAACATATGATGGGTATGGTATTGTGTCAGAATATTTCGGGTTTAAACATCCTAATGGAGCAATAAGCACATATCCAAGTTACATTTCTGAATGCGGATTGTGCAACTCTGTTATCTGCTCAATCGAGCGTGCAAAACTGATTTACCAGAACGAAAAAGAATTTTATGACCGATTAAATCGCATCTGCAATGATTCATAGGGATGAGCAGACAAACATAGTAGAGGAACACATGACAGAAGAAGTTTTAGAACTCTTAAAGGCAACAAAAGAGTATAAGAAAGCAATTGAATCAGGAAAAAACGTTGAATCAATCATTGCAGAGGCACAGCAATCACCGCGATACCAGAAATACAAAAGCCCGAATACACGCCTGTCGATTCTAATGGCAGCGCTTGCACCGAAGTCTGAACCAGAAGGAGACCCTTTTGATGAGGTTCTTTTTGTATTCGCTGGCGGAGATGGCTTCGGAACGAAGCGCCCGATCAATTTCATTGCCATGAGAAAGGATCGATCGTTTATCGAAGTGGTGTCATGGGACTCTGAACAGTTCCAAGTTCCGTGTAAGTGCCGCGTAACAGGGGGTATAGTGACAAATCAGTATGGCACTAGGGTAAACATAGCCTCGATATCAGATGTGGAACAGAAGAGCCTTGAGGACTGCCAGAAGGCACTTCAGAAATCCGCGCTCACAATCCATGACATTGTGGCACTTACTGACCTCGGTAAGTTTGAGATCCACGCATTTAAAGGCAATATCAGATACGTTTCAGCAGAGGCTGTTTTTGCAGACGGTAAAAAAGCCGGGGAACATCCGGTATGGTGTGATACAGAAAACAACCCACCGAAGAAACACTTTGTAGGTGCGTTGTCACTTGAAGGAGGAGAATCCGGATTTGGTATTAACCTGCATGTAGAACGTCAACGCGTAGGTAAACCGGTGATTGCAATTGATGATCTCTTTGCCCTTGCAGAGGATGCAGTAACCGATAAGCCGGACTCTCCGAAGGATCAGGCATCATTCGTTCAGGAAGGCGTATTCGGCCGCGAGGTTATCGCTCTTGGGCGCGTGTCGAGCATGAAGGAGTCAAAGGACGGAGACAAGTTATACATTCATGTTGCAACTCCGTTTATCATGCAAGTTTTGTCAGGAGTTCCTGACAACTCCGCGCGTGAGAAACTCGTGCAGGATCATGAGGTAGAGCCTGAAGTGACAGCAACCAAAAAGACTGACAAATACATCCAGGCATTTGTAACATTCGGGTTAGCAAACAATGAAGACCCGCAATGGATACCGTTCGAGAAAGCGCGCAAGATTGCAGAGATTCCAGATGAGATTCCGGATGCAATCATTCATGAAATCAAGATGAAAGCAAGCGCGCTTTACAAGGAACAGAAATCCGAATAATTACATTTTTTTGAGGTGAATAATGTCAGTAGAGTTTAGAAAAGCCAGTCGTAAAAAGAAATTCTTTAAGGGGATTGCATACGGGCCTAGTAAGTCCGGTAAAACATTAGGATCTCTCCTATTTGGTTCGGCATTCGGTGAGGTTGCTCTTATCGATACACAACCTCCACAAGGGGAGGAATACGCAGATGTATTTGAATACTCATATTTTGCGATTGAGCCTCCATACAAGCCTGAAAAACTGTATGAGGTAATCGATGCTGCAATTGAAGCGAATATCAAATTCCTTGTTATTGATTCCATATCTCATTTCTGGGAGAGGGACGGTGGATTTCTCTCTATGAGTATCCAGGCGCAGAAACGCGGGAAAAACTCATTTACTGCATGGGGAGACATAACGCCGAAGTATGACGAATTCGTTCGTAAAATATTGGAATCTCCGATTAACATCATGTGTACTGCCCGCGCGAAAACTCATTATGATGTAGGCACGGATTCAGACGGGAGGATGAAACCTCAAAAAGTCGGGATGAAGCCTATTCAGAGGGACGGGATAGAATACGAATTCGATGTGGAGTTTGATATAAGCCACGCATCTCATGAGGCAACCATCACAACCAGAAACGTGGGAGGTGAGGTTGGAGAACTCAATGAGAAATCAGTGTTGTTATCTAAACAAATCGGAGAGGTTTTCCGTCGATGGTGCGAAGTGGGAGATGAACCAGTTAATAAACAGAAACCTGTAAAAACAGAACAAGAAGAGGATGCGTTCTGAATGCTAACTCTTAACCGTTCAAATTCTTATTTTTTCATCAACGGCGAGATATCGCCTGATATCGTAGAGTCTCTGGATAGAGTGTTATCATACTATGTTCAGAACTACGAAAAAACAGATGCGTTCCAATCAGGTAAATGGGACGGTAAGGATAGGTTATTTAGACGTGCTAAAAACGGGAGTTATTATTTCCCGTTTGGGTTGATAGATACCGTTGTTCAGACGTTATCTATCTGGGATATCCCGTTTGAGGTGAAAGAATCGAGAAATGCCAGAATTGAAGATGTTGAGAACGATCCAGATGGGTTTAGCCTGCGCGAATATCAGCGCGAGGCAATCTATAAATTGATCCACAATTGTTATAACAGTTCCGGAGTTATTGCATTGCCTACGGCGGCCGGGAAGACGCGCTGCGCTTTATGGTGGGCTAAAAAACTCAACCTGCCGTTTATTGTTATTGTTCACCGGAAGGAACTCATGTATCAATGGAGAGATGCGATCCTTGATGCCGGGTTTACAGATTACGGCCTGATTGGGGATGGTATAAACGATACCTTTAAGCATTTCGTGACAATCGGAATGGTTCAGACCCTCAACAATATGGATTTAACCGGAGTGGAAACGGGACTGCTTGTGATCGATGAATGCTTTCAATATGATACAATTGTAAAAACTGATATTGGCAATTTAAAAATAGGTGATATTGTAGAAAATGAAATTAAATGTAGTGTTTTGACTCATACAGGAGAATATAAACAAATTTTAAACTGGTATAAAAAACCATCTCAATTGAAGATGGTAAATTGTATACATGAATGTGGGAATTTTAAATGCACAGAAAACCACAAAATTTTAACAAAAAGAGGCTGGATTAAAGCGATCGATTTATCTTGTAGGGACTACATATATTATATAGATGACTTACAAATGCAAGAAATGCGGGAAGGAATTTGCAACAATTCAAGGATTGGGTGGCCATTCGAATGTGGTTCATTCGAATCCCCATCTACAAGCAATTCGTCTGAAAACATATTGGGATTCAATTTCAGAAAATACAAAACAGAAATCAATGGAAAATGCAAGGAGATTAAAAGTTTCATATTTAAACGATATAAAACTGACACAATTCCAACGGCAATTAATATTGGGAAGTTTGATGGGAGATATGGCAATAAATTATCCAAATTCTCACAGCAATGCCCCGAGATGTGTAATTCGGCACTCTTTAAAGCAATCCCAGTATGTAGATTGGAAATATTCGGCAATGAAGGATCTTTGCGGGAGTCCTCCAAAACCAGAGGTAAACAATGGTTATGGAACAATGAACTATGTATTTACAACTCGATCTCTTCCCTGCTTAAAAGAGGTTTACAATATTGTAAAAGTAGATGGAAAAATACAATTCACAGAGGAATGGTTATCTCAAATTACAGATCCTATAGCAATAACCATGTGGTATTTGGACGATGGGCACAAGACACAAAACAACGATTTCAGCATATCATTGGGGAAGATTACACCGGAAGAAGGGGATATTTTAAAGGGGTGGTTAATGGATCATTGGGATATTTATTCAACTGTATGTCATGGGAAAAAAGAATCGCGATTAGGAATATATCAAACAAAATATGTAAAAAAATTCACTCAAATATTGCTAGATTCTTCATTTATCCCTCCCACAATGCAATACAAAATTCCGTGTATGATATAGAGGTCGCTGATAATCACTCATATACTGCTAATGGTGTAGTGGTTCATAATTGTCATACGATTCCTTCAAAGACCGCGTATTCAGTCTGTATGAAGATTAAGGCTGATTACAGGCTTGGGTTAAGCGCGACTCCTACCCGGTCAGACGGAGCAGAAATGAAGATCTTTGCGTGCTGTGGAACAATTGCAGCATCGGTATCGGTCGAACAACTGGTAGAGGGTGGATACCTGGCAGCGCCTATTTTTAGGATGGAGAATCTCTCACTGGTTCGTCTCAAATACAATGAATCATGGCAGAACGTTTACAAGCAAGGGATAGTGCTCAATTTTGAGAGGAATGAGAGGATATCACAAATAGCAGAGGAATACCTATTGAAAGGTAGGCAGGTATACATCCACGTCAATCAGATTGACCATGGTAAGTGCCTGACTGGAATGATTGAAGGCGCGGTGTTTGTTTGTGGAAGCACGAAAAAATCAGAACGCGCTGATATCATTGACCGGTTTAAGTCCGGTGAAATTCGATGCCTGGTTTCAACTCTCCTTAAAGAGGGAGTTTCGATTGATGGGATATCGTGCTTAATTTTCGCATGTGGAGGTAAATCAGAGGTTGCAACGATACAGACTATAGGACGTGCTCTCCGGATGGATGAAACGTTTGGTGATGCTATAATTGTCGATTTCATTGAGCGCGGGCATAGGATACTTGAGAACCACGTTCAAGAGCGCATAAATGCTTACAGAGAAACGTATGGGGATTTGTTTCAGTATTGAAAGGCAGGAGACAGGTTAGGATCCCCTGCAGGAAGTGCTAACATAGAAAAATGGATGCATTACCTCAAAGAGGCATATTAATGTTGATTCTTTAATGTAAAAATGCTTGTTTTAATAGATCTGTTTTAACTACAATTAAAACAAATATATATACATGGTGAAGTTAAAAAAGAACACCACTTTTAAAGCAACTGGATCTTATGGGTTGATTCCTGTAAGAGTGAATGAAAATGGATATTTATGTCTCAATGATATGGAGAAATTTTACGAAGGTAAATACATCTCAAATTACATGCGAAATGACTCAACACAAGAGTTAATTCGAGAAATTGAAGTTGGTTCTAACTCCGTAGAAAGTGATGGAGTTAAAACAAATGCTATAACACCCGCGTTAATTGCTAAAATGGGTAGATATGGTGGGACTTATGCGCATCCAATTGTAGCGCTTGATTTTGCGGCATGGCTTGATGTAAAATTGCGAGTTAATATCTATCAGGTATATTTGGAGCATTTGACCGGAAGAGATACATGGAACTTGAAGAGGTTAGAAAGCGCATCTGCTGCAAAACTGCTTAATGATAGCATAAAAGAATTTTTAATGAATCCACCATCATCTGATAATCCGTATAGAGATGAAGCATGGCTGATTAAGAGTATCATTCTAGGGTCTGGATCTGCTGGAGATAAGTATGCGTGGGATGGTGCAACTTCAGAACAATTAGAGATGAGAGAATACCTTGAGCGTATTGATATGGGGTTAATCGTTGCAGGGTTAAGCATCAATGAACGGAGAACCAAACTTGTAGAGCAATATAATAAAAAGGTGAAAGAGAATGACAGAAATTAAAGCAATACCAACTAGGTATAAAGGATATCACTTTAGGAGCAGGTTAGAGGCTAGATGGGCAGTGTTCTTTGATGCGCTTGGTATAAAATGGGAATATGAACCGGAGGGTTTTCAATTAGATAATGGTGACAAATATCTCCCAGATTTTTATTTGAAAGACTTTGGTGTATTTATAGAAATTAAACCAAGTATAGATTCGGATAATAAATGCTACGATTTTTATACTTCAATTGGAGAACCAATAATTATATGTGGTGGAAATCCTGGTGAAAATTACATGCATTTATACTCATACGATTCCAGATCTTCTGGTGGAGGGAATGGTATAAACGAATGCCTATTTTCAATAGATAACAATGAAAATATAGTTATTTGTGTTTTTGGAGAAAATTCAGAATTTGCAATTTTAAAAAGCGATAAAAATTATGAAGATTTCCCAGATAATGTAATATCTATAGATTATAAATCTGGATATATTTTTAATTCTGATAATTATGGTTTGTTTTGTGTATATGGAGATTCATTCCCAATTAAAATAAAAAATGCATATAAGAAGTCTCGATCAGCCAGGTTTGAGCATGGTGAGAATGGGGCAACTTAATTTTTATGTTCTGACGGCTAATATGGTATAGGTGATAAAATGAGAAATGAAGAAATTTGTATTTTAGTATTTATCCTGTTCATTCAGGTAGTATCGTTTTTCCAGCCGGATTCGCATCCATGGTATATGGTATGGTTGCCTGCGCTGGTATGTGCTGCTGTTGGATTGCTCTGTATTATTTCAGTGTTCATATCAGCAATTGCGATATCAAGAGCAAAGCGCGCGGAATTACTGAAGATGCCGGAGAAGAAAGAATGACTCTAATCAACCTTAAATTCTCTCCTGAAATGGAAGAACGTGTGTTACAGGGTAAGAAATGCTGCACAACGCGCGATGAACCAAAAGGAGAAGTGGGAGATTTATTCAGAGTTGGAGATAGGTTATATAGGATACTTCAGATTGATAAGAGGATGCATCCTCACGAGTGTTCAGATTTCAAATTGGAGGGGTTTGAATCGTGGAAAGATCTCAAATGCGAAATCGAAAGGATATATCCATCTATTATTAAGCAATCTGAATTCCTCTCCAATATAGGAACTCAAGGTGGTTCAGAGGTATACGTTCATTTCTTCGCGTATGTGGGGGAAGCAGAATAGATGGCTCATCACTACAAGGCTAAAGACGGGCGAGTTTTGCCATCAGTAACCACGGTTTTAGGTGATATGCTAGGAGAGGATTACAAGTACTGGTATGCGTCTCTCCGGAGAAAGGGATATGATCCTGATCAGGTCCTCGCAGATATGGGAACGATTGGCACAATCTGCCATTACCGCGTGCTATCGAAATTATCACCCTCTCCTATAGATATGCCTGATATTCCAGCATCTGATTACCCGGAAGGAATCCAGAACTATGCTGACCTATTTGAGATGATGTGGTCAGATTGTGGATTGACTGTCAAACGCGCAACGTGCGAGAAGTTCAATCACGATGATGAATTAGGGTATTGTGGCACGTATGATCTAGATTGTAAGATATCCGGGACTGTAACATGCCAGCGCACATTCAAGAAATACGAGTTTAATGACGATCCTGTATTACTAGACTTCAAAACCAGTAAAGAAGGCAAAGAAAAGCATTTCTTACAATTGGGAGCGTATGAACACTTTATCAGTAAAAAGAAAGTGAGATATGGCATAGTTGCGTGCCTGTGCCCTTACACGCGCACAGATACGCCTTATGGAAACAAGAATCCTAACCTCATCGGTAAGTTTTACATTGTTGAGCGCGAAGAATTGATACTCTATCAGCAACGATTTTTCGAGATGCTCGCTGATTGGTGGTCTAAACATGGAGAACGGAAAAAACGATAACATAAAACCAAAGGCGCACTGTCATAAGTGCGCTTACGAATGGGACACAATATCAGAGCGATATAGATTAACATGTCCATCATGCGGCGCGTGGGTAATTAATCCGAATTCGAAATACAAACCATCAGAGTAAAAAAAAGAGGATAGAAGACAATGGATATAGATAAATCTATCTCTGATGGTTTAACCATTTCGATCCCTGACCAGTTGAGAACATCTGAATTTGGGTTCATCCGATTGGGAAAGCACAGCAAGGAACCTATAGATAAAGCATGGCAATTCCTAGCGCGTGATACCAGATGGGATGATCCTGTAATACAGGCATGGGTGCGTGAAGGTGGAAACTACGGTGTTGTGCCTCTGTCTGGTGATGTTTGCATCCTGGATTGTGATGATGAGTTATTAATAGATGCAATTGTAGAGGCTGGTGCAACCACATTTTCAGTCACCACAGGTTCAGGAGGTAAACACTATTATTTCAGGTGTTCCGGGCTAGGTGACAAAAAGATTGTCATTTACGATGAGAATGATAACCATCTTGGAGAGGTATACCCTTCCGGATGCAAAGCCTATTGTGTAGGTCCTGGATGCATTCATCCGAATGGTAATTCGTATGTTCCTGATGATTACGATATGGTGAGATTTGACAATTTCAAAACAGACATCATCTCTAAATTCAAATCCAACTTTGATAAGAAATTAGAAGAGTGTATACCCAAATCAGCACATTTTCTGACTAACAAACTCACAGAACAACTTGGATTGAGAATAGAAGAAATAGGATATCCAACTGGAAAAGTAACAAAAAACGGTGATGAAATCCAAGGTTCACACCCTATTCATGGCAGCACTACCGGGAAGAATTACAGCATAAACACGCGCAAAAATGTGTTCTATTGCCATCGCGACGACTTCGGAGGCGATCCTATAACATTCCTGGCTATGAAACATGGTCTTATCAGGTGCGGTGATACGACTCCTATCAACAGTGATATATTTGTTGAGTTAAAGGATATACTGGCTGACAAATACGGATACAAAGAAGAACTAAAGGTGATTGACAAAGAGCGCAAGAAGAAAGATATCCCTGTAATGGATTTTAGTGAGGTTGATGCAATCTGTCAGAAACGTGCAGAAGGACGAATATATGAGCCTCAACTAGATGATGAACACTTCGTTGTAAAATATGCTGATACCATCTGCGAAATGACAGATTCATACAGGGATTATCAATATGGGTCTGCTCTCATGTTGCTGTCTATGGTAGTTCAGCGAAAGGCCTATTTTAACGCCACTCACGGCGAAATATTCCCGAATATATGGATGTTTTACTTGGGAACGTCATCATACTCAAAGAAATCCACATCAATCAGATTTGCCCGGGCATTTGCAGAGGGATTGATAGGAGAGCGCGAACTCGCTAATAATATCACCCCTGAACGAATTATCCAGGATATCGCAGAGCACAAATGCGTTTATCAGATGGTGGATGAGGCGGCTGGGCTACTCGATTCGATGAAAAAGAAGACGTTTATGTCTGAATACCGGGATATGATGTGTAAACTCTATGATAATGAACCTTACAAATCATCCCGTTCAAAGCGCAGGGGAAGACCTAAAAAGGGAGAATCTGATTCAGAAACTAATGATTGGGCAGTAAGAGACAGTTATACCAACATTTTGATGGCCACTACTCCGGATGGGTTTACAGAGACGACAGGAAAGAATGACTTGTCCACTGGTTTCTTTTACAGATTCCTGTTCATTTACCCGCGTTATACCAAAGCGCTTATGGTAACATCAGAGCGCACGCCAGATCAGGTTAAAGCCATTAAAGGAATAGGAGACAGATTAAGCAAAATTCACCAGTATTTCAATTCTAACCCTGTTCCTGAAGCAAAACTTAAATTCAGGTTTGATGAGGATGCGCTAAAATACTGGAACAAATACGAGGTTAAAACAATCCAGGAGAACCACAAATCAGAAAAAACAGAGTGCGAATCTATATTCGCACGTATGGGAGTATCCGCGCAGAAATTAATGCAATTAATTGAGATTGGAAGCCCTGAATTCTATCAATGGATTTATGGCAAAGGGTTTCAATTGGACATGGGAGATGAGTATTTAATCCGTTTAAGCACAGTAAAAGAAGTTTGCAGACAGATTGATACGTATTTTATGCCAGTGTTTGAGGATATTATTTCGCGCGTATGCATGACCGATGCGAGGACAACGCAGGAAAGGATTCTGCGGGTATTGGAAGCGCACAATGGGCGGATGCCTCTGCGAGAGGTAAGGAAACAGGTAAGAGTAGGAAAGCGCGCTGAATTCGACGAGGCTTTAGATATGTTGGAATCACAGGATCCGCTGAATGGAACCGGGGAAATAAAGCGTGCTACGATGGTTAATCCTGTAACGCAAAAGACAGATGTGTATTTAGTTATGATGGATGGTGAATGAGATGAGACAAATAGCAGAGGATGTATTGAAAGAGCGGTATTATCAGCCAGGTGAGGATTGCTGGGATGATGTATCGTTGAGGGTTGCTAATTATATCGGGAACGATGAGGTAACACGAGAGGAATATTATCAGGCGATTGCAGGATTAGAACTCATTCCTAACTCACCTTGTTTGATGAATGCAGGAACCAGCAATCCGCAGATGAGCGCCTGCTTCAGTATTAACATAGATGACAGTATAGAGAGTATTTTCGACGGGGTGAAAGCCTGCGCACTTATTCACAAATCAGGAGGAGGAACAGGGATTAATTTCTCAAAGATACGCGGCAAAGGTGCGGAGGTAAAAGGAACGGGGCATATTGCATGCCTTACAGGTGATACTGTAGTTTATACCAATGATAAAAAGATCATAAACCGGCAACAAATAACAATTGGAGAATTGTATGAAAGAAAACAGAAAGGGCGAAATCTGCCTAAAAAACTACGGTGTATGCTCGATGATTATGCGATAGGAAAAAATGAACTTATAGATATCATATATAGTGGTATTGACACTGTATATGAATTAAAAACTGAATTGGGATATGTTATACGCGCTACTTCAAATCACCGATTTTTAGGTATTGATGAGAAGTGGGTAAAGGTAAAAAATATATCTGTAGGTGATTCACTTGCTGTAAATGGAAATGAATTGAACACATCCACTTGTATAAGATGTGGAAAAATGAGAAAGGTTCGTGGAGAGCGAAGTAAATATGCTGGAATGTGCGAGAATTGTGTAGTATCTGTATTTAATGGATGTTCTTTAAAAGGATCTGAAGAGTTCCATGTTAAAATGTCTAAAGCATCAAGCGGAAAGTGGACTGATGAATTAAGACAAAAGATGAGATCTCGTTTTATCGGAGAAAATAATGATTATTTCAAAGGTTCTGATGCAAGTGAGACTACTGCAAGAGGTAGAATTAGAATATGGTATCCTGATTTAAAATTGGATGTATGTTGTGTTTGTGGTAATACGGTTGAAAATGGCGCAGATATAGAAATACACCACACAGATGAAAACCCATATAATAATTCAATTGAAAATTTGCAGATTATTTGCACCAAATGTCATGGTAAAATTCATAAAACCCTTCGCAGTGCCGGGAATCCAAGATTGTTTAAAGAGATTACATTTGATAAAGTAATATCAATTGTAGAATGTGGAAAGGAACCAGTATATGATATACAAATGAAATATCCATACAATAATTTCATTGCAAATGGGTTTGTATCTCACAATTCTGGGCCTGTATCATTCATGCATGTATTCAATCAGGCGACAGAGACTATTAAACAGGGTGGAAAGCGCCGTGGGGCCAATCTTGGTTCTTTAGACGTTCATCACCCGGATATTAAAGAGTTCATCACTTGCAAGGCTAAAGAAGGCGATTTATCCAACTTTAACATAAGCGTCAATATCACTGACAAGTTCATGCAGAATCCAGATCCGGAGATATGGGACTTAATTGTAGATGGAAACTGGAAAAATGGAGAACCTGGGATTATATTCAGTGATAACGCAGAGAAGGACAACAAACGGCCCGAACTCGGAAAACTTGAGCATACTAACCCTTGCGTCAGTGGAGATACAGAAATATTCACCAAAGAGTATGGGTTTCAACCAATCGCCGACTTTGTGAATGAGGAAGTAGAAATATGGAATGGGTTTGAATGGTCTGTAGTTACTCCTCAAATTACAGGTGTGAATCAGAAAACTATAATCGTTGAGGTTATGATTGCGTTTGAGTCTCAAACTCGAAATCATTTAATAAAATCTGTATGCTGCACTCCATATCACAAGTTTATACTTGATAACGGAGATAGGACTGAAGCACGAGAATTGAAGCCATATGATAAATTGGCATCGTTTAAAATGCCTAATGGAAATTCTATATCATGCACAGTTCACAATATCGTAGATTATAAAGAGAAATCACTTGTGCACAAGGTATACTGCCTAAATGAGCCTAAAAACAATTCATTCGTTGCAAATGGAATTTTAGTGGGTAATTGCGGTGAAACCCGCCTACTCCCATGGGAATCATGCAACCTTGCATCAATTAACCTGATGCGTTGCTTTATTGATGGGAAATTTAACATTGTTAAATTCACAAGTCTCGTTCGTTTAGGCGTCAGATTCCTGAACGATATGATTGACAAAAACAGGTATCCGCTCCCACAAATTGAAGAGGCAACGAAGAAGACCCGGAAGATTGGATTAGGGGTTATGGGTTTTGCCGACCTGTTGATATCACTGGGGATGAGATATGGGGATCAGGACAGTTTAGACTTTGCGGATAAACTGTTCAAAGAGATGCGTGCAATTGCAGATCATGAATCGGAACTGTTAGGTGGGAAACTGTATAACGCTGCTCTACTTTCCTTGGCGCCTACCGGTACCATCTCTCTCTTCGCTGGTGTTAGTTCTGGGATAGAACCAAATTTCGGGTATGTTTACAATAGAAGCACATGGGCGAGCGGGGAGAAGACTACTTATAGAGAAGTTCATCCGATGTTTGAAGCGTGGATGAATAGTAACTTTAATGAACATGATTATAATGCAGCAATGAATCATATGGAGCAATTCGGAACTCTAAATAATGGCGCTGAAGCATATGGAGATGCATTTGAGATCCGTAGATTGTTTGTCACCGCTAAAGACATATCGCCGATGGATCACGTCAGAATGCAGGCCGGTATCCAAAAACACGTAGACCAAGCGATTAGCAAGTGTATAGCAAAAGGAACGCGGATACTTACATCTAATGGTTATATGGATGTTGAAACCATTGGAGATGCAAGGCTTGATGATACATTTGGATACCCATTTGATGAGGAATTGTATGTTAGTGGATGTGATGGAAAAGAAAACCGAATATCATCTCATTACTCCGGTGGAATTAAACCTACAAAAGTTATTAGATTGTCAAACGGTCAGAAAATAGAGGCTACTTTAAACCATCACTTAATGACTCCCTACGGATGGAGAAGTGTTGAATCATTAGAAATTGGGGATTTGATTGAGCGAAGGCGGATTAAACCGGTTATATTGAATGGCGGGAAACAAATCTATGTCTCACTAATGGATGGTATAGTAAACAATGGAAAAGTTGTATCAATACCATCAGAAGTGTCTGAAAACTTCGCGAAATTCGTAGGAATGTATTGTGCTGATGGGTTTTTAACTGAATCAAGCGGGGCAATCGGATTAACTTGCGATAATGATAGGACTGAAGAATTATTTTCATATTTGGTAAAAGATTTATTCGGGCTTGAAACCAGAACTTTATTTGATAAGAGAACTGAATATACAAGAAACGTGATTGCAACTTCTCGGCATGTTGCACGATGGATTAATAGTTATATTGGAAAAGGGTGTAGAAATAAGAAATGCCCAATTGAGATTATTAATGGGAGTATTGCAGAGAGGAACGCGTTTTTATCAGGTGTAAGCCTTGATGGATATGTAAAATCTCACCAATATGGAAAGCAACTGTGTATATATGAAGGGTATTCAGAACAACTTGCGAGAGACATATTCGATATTTGCGTATCACTTGGAGTAGTTCCATATTTCGGAAGTAAACGCGTATTTAATGGAAATATGACATATGGCGTAACGATCGACCAGAATGTATTCACTCCTATAGACTTGCATAAAAATCAGGATCTTACTGAAATTATGCGATGGTATCCAATGAATACTGAATATGTCGCAAAGTATGGTAAGAGAAGAGCAAAGCAGAAGTTAATGGATGGGGATCTTGTAGTTCTTGATAGAAGCGATTCCCCAAAAGTAATTGATAATGGGGTTAGTTACGTAAAAGTAACATCAATCGAAGACTCAAGTGCGGAAGTTTATGACATTGAGGTTGAGAATACTCACTCATATAATATCAGTGGGATTACGTCTCATAATACCATCAACTGCCCGGAGTCCACAACGAAAGAAGAGATATCTGACCTCATCAAGTTTGCATGGGAGTCCGGATGCAAAGGTCTTACCATCTACCGTGAAGGGAGCAGATCAGACGTAGTATTAGAAACAAATGCTACAAAGAAGGTAGAAGAGAAAAAACCTGATAAAAAAGAACCTGTAACAATTCCAAGAGAAATAGACCTCAAATCCATAAGGATGAATTCAGCGTGCGGGATCCTATGGGTGAAAACAGGATTCCTGCATGGGAGTTCTGACCCTATAGAAGTATGGATAGATGCAGAGAAAGGCGGTTGTAGAGCCAATCTTGAATTCATTGGAAGGCTTGTATCAAAGATGTTACAAGAGGGTATAAATTATGAGGTTGCATGTAAACAGGGAGATAAAGTGTTCTGTAGCGCCTGTGTGAACAATGTAAAGAATGAGTCTGAAGGATACTCATGCGCGAACCTTATAAGTAAAGGGATTAAAGAAGGGATCAAGAAGAGGGAAGAAGATCTCAAAACAACAAATCGCATTGATGATATAACGTATGCTGACAGGATATTGAGCGATTGGGGAGAAGAGAAATGCCCGGAATGCGGCGCTAAATTAAACCGCATAGAAGGATGTTTCACATGTCCATCGTGTGGTTACTCAAGATGTAAATGATTATCTCTCTATAACTCTATTTTTAGGTATATGTCTAACGGCGGAAGTATATTTGATCAACCTAAAGCAACTGATGCGGCTAGGGATGAAATAAAAGAAACTAGAACCGGAATGAGCCGATATATCCCTGCAATCAAATCAGCATGGAATGAGAGATGCCCGTTCCAGTCTCTAAAGTTCAAAATGGACAAGTGATTAAATGAAATCTATTTTTTGCGCGCTTTTATTATTGATTATTTTACCATACGCTTCATGCGCTGCATTGTCGTCTCTAAACATCACACTAATATCTAGTGGAGGATTGATTGTTAATTCAGAGAGATCGTGGCAGGAAAGCGATTATTCGTATGGATTCATCACAGGAGGCAGCCAGTATAACGAAGGGACGTCGCATCTGATTTATTTGACCGGGACTGGAGACAGTCGTATAGATTCAAAGGAATCAACAAACCACACGCTAGATAACGTGTTTGATTCATCAGTTGTTGCAACCACTTCAGGAGGGTATGCATACGCGCATGGAGCATACATGGGAGACCAGCAACCGGCCGTTCCTGACCTTGAGTGTTCAGCGGGAAACACCATGCCTCATGAAGATTTAAGCTCGGATGACGGTAGCACAAAACAGACATTTATAAAAGGTGCAAATCCTTCATATCAGACTGTAGAAGTCTCTAAATACGGAGTTGGGCAAGGATCATATATTGAATCTGATATCATTGTTGAGAATGCAAATGTCACATCCTCAACTAGGGGTGAGGTTGCGTTAGGAAATATCATGGAAGACATCAACACGCGCGCGATGGCTGGATTTAACAAGAGTGAAACTACGTTAAACTATGACAAATCAGAGCGTAATCATCTTGGTGTTTACGGAAACGATACCGGATCCGGTCAGATTGGTATAGATTTCAAGTGGAGGGATCACAGCCATCCATATGGAATTGGTGCTGATGAAGGTGAGATTTACACGGTAAATGTGACTAATTCAACCTAACCATTATCTATTTTTAGCGCGTATGCTGATATTGTATGGCATATGCAAACGTTAGTGTCACCGGTATCTGGCACGGATACGCCGGTAAACACGCCCCTGGCCAGGGACTAAAACTTCAAACAGTGCGAGAAACGCAGGAATCGTTCTTTTTCGGAGTTATTGAGCATACCACTGGAGATTACGGGTATCAGGTTCTAGTCGACGGAAAAATATCAACACTGAATCAGGTTTCAGGAACAGGCGCAAATTCTGACGATGTCAACCGCGCATCAGAGCAGGCATTTGCGTTTTGGCTTCCTATGGCAGCGCGGAGGAAAGCCGGTAAGCATGAGATTCTCATCAAGATCGGGCACTTTAAGGATGAGGAATTCATCCCAACTTCAGACTATAAGTTTGAAATAGAAATTCTGACACCGGAGACAGAATGAGCACGGAGATTGTAGAGGTTCTTAAGCCGATCATCCCAGCGGCTATTACGGGTCTTTCGTGGGCATGGATCAAATACAGGACTAAAATCTTTGATCCGGCAAAAGAAACTCCTTATAAGTTTGATTGGATGAATGCAGGAGAAACTGCGCTTATTGCTGTAGGTGTTAGCGTTGTTTATACTCTGATGGGTAATCCGCTTGCGCTTGATGGGATTGAAGAACAGATGGCTATTTATGGCGGTGCAACCGCAATTCTTGATCCGGTGATTAAGGGAGCCGCACGATGGATTCAGGAGCGGATGCGTGGCTAAAAAAAGTAAACCTAAATTAAACCTTGTAGAGGCTAAAATCCCTCTACAAATTATTAGAATAGGCAACGAACCGTTTTATATCTGCGATCCTGAAGCGGTTATTGACGGTAAGAAGTGCTATTCTCATGGCCCTAACTTTAAACATCATTGCAATGACAGCACCATGATCGGTGCTGGAAATGTGGTTCTTCGCGTTTGTGGTAGATACATTCCACCAAAGTAATCTTTTTTATACTGTAACATCATAATATGTTATAGTAAGTTTTGAGGTGAGAAAAATGACAATGAATCCATTGAAACACATTTATGACAACCAGTTGATAATCAAGGAACTTGAGAAAGAAATCAAAGAACTTGAAGCAGAGAATCAGAAATGCATGGAAAAGGCACTCCTGAAAAAAGAGACTGATTCCGGGAAATACCATCTAGTAACGAAGATTTCTACCCGGAGAGTCCCGATCTCCGGTAAAGTCATTGAGAAAGTGGGCAATGAAAAGGCTCTTGAGATTGCTACATTTGCAGTAAAAGACCTTCAGAAACTGTTCGGAGAAGATGATGTGACTGAACTCTGCAAAGTAACCGAATCTGTAAAGAGAGTTGTAGAGGTTGATGAATAAATGGTATTTCAAAACGGCCACAAACTCATTTTTATTTTGCATCCATCTGGTATGTGGGAAAAATCACAGTTGGAAACGGTATACTCTGCTATTATCACAGGACACTGCCAAGAGGACAGAGTAGAGAAGGATTACGCGCGAATATCAGGATTACCTGAAGGACGGTATCATATCGTAGCCAGACAGCGTATAGGGCCACAGAGCGAATACGAGAGAGTTAGATTAAATGACGGGTTGCATTATCCATCATATGTTTCAGAATTCGTGGTGTGGAACACTGAATATGCGAGAGAGATAAACAAGTCGATAGGGGATGATTGTGAAGAGGTTACTGAATGTCCTCTTCCTTGATTGTTTTTCTTCCAGCGTGCTTTGCGAGTTTATCGGCCTTTTTGGCTTCTTCTTTTAAGAATTCTATACACTTGCCGAGGAAAATATTTACTGCTCCCTCTGATACAGGTGAACCGGTAGTTTCTTTTACTATGCGCCTGATTGCGCTAAATGGTAATTCATTTGCCATAAAAGTAATGTAATTTAAACATATTTAAAAATGGTGGAAAAAATGATGTTAAATGATAGACAAATCCGTGCATTGTGCACTAAAATGGATGTGGTTGATCCATTCGATCCAACTCTAGTAGGACCATCGAGCCTGGATATCAGATTAGGATCCAGGATCGCGTATTATGCAGGGTGCAGTGTGATAAATCCAGAAAACCAGAATTCATATAACCTCATCAAGAAAGATGCGGAATCACTGGTTATATTGCATCCTAATCAGTTTATCCTGATGGATACTATTGAAACATTCAGGATACCTTCTAACATTGCTGCAAAGGTGGACGGACGGAGCAGTATCGGAAGGCTTGGGATTATGGTGCACGTGACCGCTGGGTTTATCGATCCTGGGTTTCACGGAAAAATAACGCTTGAAATAAAAAATGTGAATGAGAGGCCTGTTATTCTTCGTCCGGGTATGGTGATTGCTCAAATGTCGTTTCATGAAATCGAACCATGTGAACGTGACTATTCACAGAAAGGAGGCCGGTATCATGGAGATGGTGATGTTGCAGGGAGTAAATACTACATACAATAACTTTTTTATACTAGTGCGTCTAATATGTTATCATGGAAATGTGTGTGAGAACTGTATACGGGAAAACTGTTACAATAAACACTGATAATGTTGTTGAGCATGGTGTTCAGGTTGGAAACGACTATTATCATCTCTCAAAACTGTTTGATGAGAATGGGAATGATTTAATGAGATTCGCATGGAGGGACTAAAATGAAACTCCCTAACCTAACTCAAATTATCGAATCCGTTGTGATTTTTATCGCTGCTGGTTCGTTTATAATCTCATATAACAATCTGCATGAATCAGCCCTATTGATGGGTATACCTCCACTAATGGCTATAATATTCCCGCTTACTATTGACGCATTCCTGATAATTTGCACCCTGTTTGTTTTGTATGCCGGGAGGATGTGTAAACCGGTGTGGGAAGGGTGGCTCTTCCTGGTGCTCTATACAATCGCTTCTATCGCGTTTAACATCCACATGGCACCTGATGATTGGTGGAGCCGTGCAGGGTTTGCGATGTGCCCTATAGGCCTGTGTATCGCTCTGCACTTCTTGATGCGGATTCTTGAGATAGAAATGGGAGGATGTGAGGTAAAAGAGGAGGAACCAGAACCGTCTGAAGAAGAGGAAAAGATGCTTGAGTATTACAGGCATCAAGAAGATCCATACGGCCCATGCAGTGAGATATCTCTTGCAATTGACGGAGGGGCATGCGACTTATCAGGCGGAAAAATAGAACCAACCCTAACAATCAACCAGATGAAAGTCATGGATGAGTTTAAGAACGAACCTGGAATCAGCATGGCGGAAGCGTGTAGAAGGACAGGGTTATCATTCAAGACGGTTAAGGCGCATTACAACAAACTGGTAGAAATGGGGATGTTATCGTGAACAAACCAAGATGCATGTATAAAATGAAGTTTAGAGGAACATTTGTATGCTCTGAAACCAGGATGGGCAGGCATTGTCCGTATGAACATCATCAATGTGAAGTGAAAAAAGATGCATGCATGGTGAAATCGAATGATTGAAGACGGTATTGTATTTGGATTAAATTATATCGGATGGGTAATTATTGCAATGATTGCAATGATTGTTGTTATGGTTCCAATATTACTCATAAAAAACAGAATTGAAGAGGGGAACTGGTCAGGATATATGCGCATGAGTAAAAAGAGATGAGAACTGTATGAGAAGAAACCGGCATCATAAACAATATTTTTATGTTATTAGGTATAATATGTTATACCGAAAGGTGAGAACATGAACGAAGAGAGAAAAGAAATATGGGGACCTTTAGTGAGTAAATTCCCGATTGCGTATGAGAGAATGGGAAAGTCTCTAATTAAAGAGTTTATCTTTTGTAGAGACGTTATTGATCAGAATGAGTGGGGATATCGCCGCGGATTAAGATTTAGAATAAACCTTAACACTGGTATTAAAATTGAGAATACTATACCATATCCACCAGAGTATTGTATGGAGTATTCATTGAGTAAGAACGAGTTTGAATATATTGCAATTCCTAAAGCAATCAAACAAATGGCTGTAGAATTCGAGAAAATTGCAATAAAAGAATTGATTCTGAAGTTTAGGTGAGAAGATGAAAGCGCAAGATCTTATAGAAGACCTCGAAAGAGCGGTTAATATGTTCGGTGAGGATGTTGAGGTTTTGATTGAAATTGGAAATATCACAATAACCCCAGAGTTTGTATCTGCGCGGGGAAGTCCGACGAAGTTGTATATTAGGTGAGATAATGTTTGAAGATGGAATAGACAGATTTAAATTGAGTTATGAATGCGAGAAGGCTTTTGAGTGGAAACAATGGCCAGAACTCATACCATTTATCCGATGGCCGCAAGAAGTTGAAGTTAAAGCCACACCCCCATTTGGTGGAGCGGTTGTCAGATATAATGTAAAACTGCGCGATGTTGATAAGAAAATTGCATTTGTATCTGTATACCTTGACTGTTATGGATTGATGGGATACATGAGCGCCCCATATTGGGAAATATACCCTTCGATAGGTGGTGACACACTACGATTCTGGTTAAGTGAGCCGGTTGAAGAGATGGTGGATGCAATTGTCGAATCTCTAAAATGGCAATGTGCAGAATATGAGAGAAAAAGATGACTAACAGGAATAAACACACCGAATCAGTAAGGTTATCCTGTCCGGTGGTAGATTTGGTGAGAGTAATGGCAAGGAAGAATGGAGTATCGTTCAAACAGCAGATGAGTGATATCGTTGCTGAATGGGGACTGATGAAAGGGATGGTAAAAAGATGAAATGTAGGATTTGCATCAATGGGGTTGTAATTACATATGGAATAGACGAGATTGGGCCGAGAGATACAGGGCATTGTGAACACTGCGGCGCTCTATATTGGATTGAAAAAGGAGATTGGAAATGCAAACCAGCGAATTGATTAAAATTCTGCAAGGATTTATAGAAACGTATGGAGACCACGAAGTTAGAATTCATGGAGACATGAATGCGGAATCCATTAAAATTCATGTATGGCCGAATGAGTTTTTTGTATTATCAAATACTGATGAGCCACTATAGCACTGTATTTTTATGTTATATGAAGGAGATGGTGATTAAATGAGACTATGGCATCAGACATTGATGAAAGGAATGGTGAAGAGATGAACAATGACGCAGTTTTATACCGGGAAGAGCACGGGGAAATTGAAGAGCCTATACCACCTCTATTTGAATCTGATAACAAATATGAAGCGGGTATGTTTGTGATATCATGGAGAGGATTCAATCCAACATTACCGGTTAAAGTTGTTCAGAATGGTAATATGTGGCAGGTGGTGCGGGAATGACGCACTTGATAAGGTGCTCACCCTGCGCAAACCGGAGGAAAAATGACGCATCCACACACTGATTGTATATATTACAGACTTATTCATGAGTATGGGATCGATTACCACTGTTGCACGCATCCAGATAAACAAGATCCAACTGATGAGTATTGGGCAACATGCGAACAATCTTGCGATTATTATAACTTGGGGATAGAATGAAACTAACAGTATCAACTAGCGTATTGAAAGAGTTTTTCTCGATTGTAGAGACATTAACGTCTGAATTGAGATTACACATCGATTCAGATAAAATCTGGTATAGAACCACAGACACGGCAAATGTAGCGATGGCATATTCTGAACTGTCATCAGAAGCCTTCTCGTGCTATGACATCGCAGAACCGATATCAATCTGCATTGACCTCACCAAGTTCAAAAACGTATTCCAGATGAAAGGCGCTGAAATCACAATCGAATCTGTTAACGAAACTCAAATTATAATCTATTGTGGGGGGTATGACTACAAACTCGCATTATTGAGCGATGCAACCGTCAAAAAAGATCCAAACATGCCACAATTGGATTTACCCGGTGAAGTGGTAATAAATGGAGGGATCATTGGAGACATCCTCAAAATTGTTGGAATATCGTCTGACAAGCCGCGCCTGGTATTGGAACCATCAGGATTCCGGATTTATGCAAAAGACATAGACGAGGTAGGTAGGACGATATCTCCGGGCGAGGCTGTTAAAATGTCTGGAACTGGTAACAGTATGTATTCCATTGACTACCTGAAAGAGGCCGCGCGGGCATGGGGCAACTCTGAAATAACTATTCAGATAGGTAACGACTTTCCAATCATTGTATCATACCAGATTACGCGTGGGAAATCCATGTTCCTACTTGCTCCCCGTATAGAAACGGACTGATTAAAATGGTTGAAAAATACAGATGCTTAACGTGCGCATGTAATATTGATGGGATTTGTATTCTGAACCCTCCGGTATGGACAAGTAATTTGAACAGATGGGCACAACCACCAGCATATTCAGATGGTGGGTGCGTATCAGGTTGGAGACCGCGCGAAGGTAGGATTCCACATCTTTACCAAGTTGAGTTGGAGTATTGGAAATGACAAAATGCCTATCTGATACATACCGTGGAGTATTGGAATTTGCATATTCCCTATATGGGACATATGGGAAATTTACATCCAAGGACATTGGAGGAGATGATGGATGCATGAACGCGCTCCGTTCCAAGGGGTATATCAAACGTGGGAAAGATCGGAAATGGAAGGTTACAGATGATGGAGAGGACTATTTGAGGACTTATGTATTGAACCGGAAAGGTAAGCCCATGATTGATAACGATTGGGAAGCGCGTGAGGCGGTGCAAAGTGCGGTCTATTGAGGTTGAATACATTCCCACAAACTCTATTTTGCGTCATCCTCGTAACCCAAAATTTCAACCCACACACCCGTGAAAGGTGTGACTGGAAGACTTACAGGGAAATTGGAAGGAGCACGAGAAATATGGAATGGAATACCCTGACTGGCTCAAAATGATGAAGAGTGTAGTAGAACAAATACCAGTTAAAAACTGGTAAAATTTTTAGGAAGAATAACTTTTTATACTCGTTTCACAAACTCTTTTATATACGCGCGTCATTAGTGTAAAGTAGCACAGATCACTTCCAGTGATCAAGCGGCGGTTCATAACGACCATGACGCATAAAGGCGAAGACTTTACTGGACTTAATAAAGAAGAAGACTGGAATTAAATACAATATGGCTGAAGTCGGAAGACCTACTGGATATGATAAAAATAGGCACCCGGACTGGGTGCGAATACTTGCACGTTTAGGAATGACCAATCTTCAGATGGCAGAGGAAATGGGCATTTCTGAACAGTCTTTTTACAATTGGCAGAAGGAACACGCAGAATTTTTCGAGGCGCTCACTGAAGGCAAATCTGAATCTGATGCAAAAGTTGTATCTGCTCTTTTTAAGCGCGCTATGGGGTTCTCATATACCGAGCGTGAAGTGGTGAGAAACGGAGAGAAAGTTGTGAAGCAGAAAGCCACCGAAAAATTCATTCCGCCTGATATAGGAGCGATTAAACTGTGGCTTTGCAATCGTGACCCATCCAGATGGGCTGATAGGAATCAAACTGAACTATCCGGTCCTAATGGGGCACCTATACAATCAGAGGTATCCGTAAGTTTAACTGATAAACTGGCTAAATATAAAGACTTGTTTAACGATGAGTCTAACCAGCAATAAACCTATTTTACCCAGTGAACTATTTTATGATACACTTTTAGAGAACCCATACATCCCGCACGACCCTACTATAAAGCAGGCTGAATTTTTAGTCAGATTAGAAAAGGAATGCCTATACGGGGGTGCTGCAGGAGGAGGAAAAAGCGATGCGCTCCTAATGGCTGCGCTCATGTTTGTAGAGGTTCCAGGGTATGCTGCAATTATTTTCAGGGAGTCTTTCTCTGACCTTGCCTTACCCGGTGCCATTATGGACCGGGCTACTGAATGGTTAGGTCCGTATCTAAATGATAAAACAATCCATTGGGATGACAAGATCAAGACATTTACATTTCCATCCGGTTCTACTCTTTCTTTTGGGTATTTGACCGGACCGCGCGACAGATTTCGGTATCAGTCGGCAGAGTTCCAATTTATCGGATTTGATGAGTTAACACAGTTAAAAGAGCGAGACTACCGGTATCTGATGTCCCGATTGAGAAGGCTTGTTAATACTCACATACCTCTACGAATTCGGGCTGCATCCAATCCAGGGGGTATGGGGCACGATTGGGTTAAGGACCGGTTTGTATTAGGGGATAAACTGTTTATTCCTGCCAAACTTGATGACAATCCTCACCTAGACCGAGAAGAGTATATTAAAACGCTGATGGAGTTAGATCCAGTTACCCGCGCCCAATTGATGAATGGTGACTGGGAAATCGGAATCGAAGGAAACCTCTTCAAGAGATATTGGTTTAAATTTAATGATATTGCTGATAATTTCTGGAACAAGAAACTCCGATTCTGGGATTTGGCAGCAACCGAGAAGAATAACACGAATGAACCGGATTGGTGCACTGGCCTTCTATTAGGGCGCCATGAAAATAAAGGGTGCGTGTTAGATATTGTTCACATCAGATTGAGACCTGCCGAGGTAGAGGCTACAATTGCGCATACTGCAAGGCTAGATGGGCAGAACGTTAGGATAGCCATAGAACAGGAAGGTGGCGCATCTGCTAAACTGCTTATTGATACATGGAAACGTGGAATTCTGAAAGGGTATATGGTTGATTCTGCGCGTCCATCTGGTAACAAGGTTGTAAGGGCTAAAGTTGTGAGTGCTCCATCCGAGCGCGGGGAGATTGATGTTAAACCTGCTGGATGGAACAGTGAATTCTTTGATGAGTTGACGAGGTTCCCGGAAGGAGCGCATGATGATATAGTCGATAGTTTTTCTGGAGCCTATGCTGAATTGTTCGGTGATTTGAATGGTGTTAAGAAAGAAAATATCCCAAAGCGTAACAAAAAGAATCCTCGTGGTGGATTCACATAAATTTATACTTTCTCACGCGCATTATATTTTACCATGTCTAATATCAGTGTTACGGTATACGACACGTATAACCTAGCAGAAGCGGCACTAGAAGCGCTTGATTCGTCTATTGAGGCTCACATTGAAGAGTTGATGATCGGAGGGGCAACCAAGTATATGATCATTGCAGATACTAATGTTGCATCTGCGATTGCTCAATTGACTGCACCAGGCGCGTCTGGTTGGATTGCAACCGGAAAAGCACTTAATCATACCGTTGCTCTCACAGTTGCAAGTATTGATACAAATGTTGTGGTCCGGATTGAAGGGACTATCGACGGAACTAACGCGTTTAATATGTCTGATTCTGACACAGATACCACGATAACAGCGAATGGAACATATGGGTTCATGGCAACCGGATCACTAACCGGAATACGGGTTAATTTCATTTCGGAATCCGGAGGAACCGCTGCTACTATTGACGCTAAACATCTAGGAGCGTAAGCGCGCATGATAAAACTCAATGGACCTATAGGAAAACCATATGTGGATGAATATAAACCACGGATGCGGTCATTTTTTACACCTACGTATCTGTATGCAGCAGATGGCACTGAAAAACCATTGAAATGTAATACAGGATACCACATACAAATATCATCTCCGTCAGATGGAGACTATTTTATCATTCCGGTATTTTGTTCAGGGTCTGAAACAATTCTTGAGTTATCTCACTATAAGGGCACAGATAAGGGCATTGTAGATCTGTATGTGAATGGTGTCCTTGATAGTTCTGCATATGACCAGTATGCATCATCGTCAACACCATCCCACACGAGTATTACGCTCACTCGGCCTATCGTTGCAGGATGGAATGAAATTAAATTTGTAGTTAATGGTAAAAATGCAAGTTCATCATCATACTATTTGGGCATTTACGGGGTTCGATTGCGATGATCTGCTACCCGTGTGCCGCTGAAATGGCCGAATCACACACAGATGGTCATACGACTGTATGGATTTGCCCTGTATGCCACCGGACCATTACGGAGACCATCGGAGAACCACAAGAATAAAATACTAACACTGCTAATATAGTAGTGTAACACAACTTATGTGATTACGAAAATGTGTGTGCCTTGTCCCTGGGTCAAACCGGAGGTGAGGTATCCGCCATGTGTAACGGGCATGGCATGTAAAAACCTGTATTCAGTTTTCACTTGTAACCCACGTCTCATAAAAAATAGAATTACTTGCCTTTGTATGGCATATATGTATACAAAGGGCAAGTTAAATTTTTACAATCTTTTTCTTGGGTGTTATCGTAAAACCCCATACAGTCATAGCATTTTGCCTTAATTGCTTCGTTCCTAGTTATCCGAAATCCATTCAAGAATTTTATTAATTCAGATTTACCTCTGAACAATTTTCCGATAGCGATAACATCATTCAGATATTCTTTCTTTTTGTTTGTAGGCATTAGTTTTCATACCTCACAGTAATGTATCTTTACTAATTGATATAAACCCACGCGCTCATATGCCATATTGCTATAACCATCGAAAACTCAACTCTCATAACATTATAATCAACCATGGCATAATTTTAAATGGTTGTGAAGACTAATATGTATCTATGTCAGAAATTGCAGACAGAGAGAAACAAAACAGACCTCCACAAGAGGATGGTATCAGAGGATTGAACAGGATTGATAACGAGTGGTGCGCTTAATCCCGCGCATACCTTTTATCCCCATAAAACAAACTCTATTTTGTGACTAGGGGGGAACGCAGGCGCATTTATGTTCAGTGCGTGGTAAAAGCGTTTAATCAGGTGCAATTTAACGAATGGGAACTTTCAGACGTTGAATTCTTGAGATCTTACATTTCAGCCATGCACCAGGCCGATATCATCGAATCGATCTTACCTACAGGATGGAGATTCAAAAACGGTGTGATTGATTGGATTTGTAGGAACAGACCTACAAATTAGTATCTTTCTGAAAACACGTAACTACATGACTTGCAGAGGTATCTCTGCCTTTTTTCGCGCGCTTTCAGGATGTATCCGGATTTACTAACGGTTGAACCACCACACGATGGGCATATAACAGGCTCTCCTGGTGCGAATGCTGAACTAATCGGAATATCCGATGACTTGAGTTTTTCATACCGGCGTTTTCTATATTCTTTCTGCATTTCAGCCGCGCTCTTCGGGTTATGTGCCTCTGCTATTTGTTTTAACTTGAGTCTGCGCTTTAATTCCAATTCGTCTTGTATTTCTTCTTCAGTTTTTCCGCGCTTTGGTTCTATACCAAGAGCATCAAACACAATTCGCTCTTCGTTTGACAATTCAGGTTCATCAGATGATATTTTGTTTGATTTAAGCATCTCGTCTTTATACTGCTCATAATATGATTTGTAATATGGGTAATCCTCAAACCACGATGGGATTCTGTTAGGATGAGTAGGATTTCCAGTTTTTATTTCCTGTTCTACCATGTATCTGACAGCACATTCTCTAGTTTCTCTATGCGGATCATTTATCTCCACTTTGCATTCCTCCATATACGCATAATATATTTACACGATACTATACATACATTTGTGTATACATGCATCTATCTGTTTATACAATTGCGTTCTATATACGCGTAATATAAACACGCTATCATATACATTCATACATGTATACACGTATACTTGCATATCTATACATGTATACACACACACATAGATACATGTATATCATACTAAAATCATTATACGCGTATATGTACTCTAATAATAATAATACATACATACAGTACTAACTAAGTAGATCTAATTAACATAATATATTATAAACTATTAAATACAATTTATATTGGTGGTAAGACAGAATATAATGTCATTCTCATGTTCAGATGAATTTGAGACTAAAATTAAGATTGCCGCAGGAAAAGAGAGCGTATCTTCCTGGGTAAGAGAAGCATGTGAACAAAGATTGGAGAGGGAAATTGTGTGATTGAGGGCGTGGATGGAACAAAATTTATCACCACAATAGACACGTCTCATATTAGTGAATGTGATGTGTTTGAACGCGCTATGAACTTGATTGAAATATCAGATGTTGCACTTAAAGAGTTACAAAATGCGAGCAATAACAAAACCAACGGTTGTTGAAGCGTTTAAGAGAATCGTCGACATTGCTCCAGTATCCGGAGACATAAAAACGGACGAGTCAGGATACAAATACATGGAAGTCGAGACATTATGTGTCCACATCAGCGATCCTGTGCGAGACCTGGATAAACTTGTAGATTGGTCTCCTCTCGGAAAACAAGCGATGGACTATTACCGGGATCAGTTGGTGTATGGTAAGCACATTAAAAAGGATGACCCAAATGATGAGGCCGAATACACTTACTATCAGCGATTGAGAGAGTATGAAGATGTTGACCAGATTAAAGAAATAATAGACAAACTGTTAGATTTTAAACGGTCTAGGCGTGCTGTTGCTGTAACCTGGCAACCTTGGATTGACCTTGAATCAAGAGATCCTCCATGCCTAGACTGGCTCAAATTCACAATTAAAGACAACCAATTGTGTTTAAGCGTGGTTTTCAGGAGTCATGACCTCATCAAGGGGTGGGTAGCCAATGTATATGCGATTGTGCATTTGATGGTATTTATTGCAATGGCGCTTGAAATAGAAGTTGGATATCTTGAGGTTATGTCGTTTGATCCGCATGTTTACATGAGCGATGTAGACCGGGTAATAATGTTGAAGGATAGAATCTAAATCTTTTTTATTAGCGGTAGAATTTGAGATACACCATATATTCCGGCGACAATCACACCAACAAGCCATGCCATTTTTGACCGGAGTGTGATACCACAAAACTCGATAATACCCATATCCGTTTGTGGAGGTTTAGGTTTAGAGCAGTCTATTTTATTAGATAACGAATCGACAGTTTGAACCAGGATTGTTAATGTCTCGTTAGTCTCTTGGATCTTTGTTTCGATGCGCGTTATATCCTCTTTATGATCCCGGTTATGCGCTTTAACGTCATCCCGCGTCTCTTGAATTAAATCATACATCATTTGTAACGAAAAATGACCTACTGTATCAGGTGGAGTCATGCTGCTATACCGGTATTTTCTTATACCTGTTTAGTTCCATCGGGTATAATATTATCTTATTTTGGTGCGCGTGGAAAGTGGTTTAAACGCAGATGTATAATATGGTATAGAGGATACAGAATGATTCCACCAGTTGAAGAGAGACAAATTAGACCATGTGAGGATTGTGTCTGCTTCATCCCAGGGTCAACTTCCTGTAAAATGGTATACCTGAACCGGAGATGGTTAAGTAAAGAACCATGTAAATATCATCTAACCAGACACGAATACCAGAACATGTTTGATTATGGATGGACAATATGACCGGATATTTTGATAAGAAGTGCTATCATGAAGATACCTATGGAGACTGCTATACAGAATGTGTATTCTGTAAAATGTCAAATGGGAGACAATATGAGGATGAACCATCAATGAGTGAAGATCCTCATCCGTATTGTGGGATATATATTAAATCATTTCCAAAGCCATGTAAATATCATCACACTGCTGATGAACTGAAAGGATTGATAGACTCCGGGGTGATTAGGTGAGCGATAGACTAATAAATATAGATGCGGTTTTTACATATCTTGATGAAATGGAAGCAAATCTCGGAGATATTCATTGTGATATTACAAAAGATGTGTTAATTAGATCACAAGCTAGAAACTGGCTGATAATGTAAACGAACTGAATAAACGACTAAACGAATTAGAAGGTAAAAAATGAACTCATCGAAAATTGCGAATAGTTCAATCATAACATTTTTATACTCTCACGTCTAATATGTAGTATACACAGGTGAGAGAAATGGTAACAAAAGAAGAACTCAAAGCAATCCTGACAGAAGAAGACTACAAGTATGCATGTGATTTATACGCATCTGAATCTGGTAACATTGTTGATTTGTCAGAACAATTATTCGGTAGAGATGGAATAATGACAGTAGACGAAGTAAAAGAGTATGTATCTGGAAGGAAAGAAATGGACGAATACAGAAAGAATCCATACACAAAACCATGCGGGTTTGGTGTGGAATCCGCATAAATCTTTTTTTTGAAGTGATATATTATGCCAAATTACAATATTACCTATGCATGTGGACATGAAGGCTCTATTAGACTCACAGGGCCAAAGCGGACACGAGAATGGGTACTCTCAAAAAAGGAAAAGGATCTTTGTCCAGACTGCTACAAAAAACACCTGGAAGAAGAGAGATCTGTAGAGCGCGCGGAACGCATGATGTAGACCTAATGAGTGATATAGTTGCTGAATTGCATAAACTCGGAAAATCTGATAATTGGATATCTAAACACCTCGGAATGGATGCAGATGAGGTATTGAGATTAAAACAGATCGGCGGGTTGGTAGATTTATTTAAGGATAAACAATATAGCCAGGCATGGGACGTTGAATGATACCATAACCTAATATTTTTAAAGCGCGCAAACATTAGGTTAATATGCCTGATGCCAATGCGCCTAAACCAATAAAAACAACCGGTCGGTCATTCGTTACAAACACCGGCGCCTATTTTAATGTCGATAAACTATCCGTGCCTTATATCCTGAAAACATCGGTTAATCCTTACTATGTCATCGTAAAATCCAGGGTTACAAACCAACTGTTTGGCAACCCTCCGGAATACAATATTTACAACCCTAATCAGGAAAAAGACATCAAATTATCAGAGATTGCAACCAGGATGTGTGAGAATCTCATCGATCCTGATACGATGATGAAAACAAACCTGTTTTTAAATGCGCAGACCACGTTTTCTGACATATTTGATTTCGGCGCGTCTTTGTTTGAACCAGTATGGGGACCGTCTAACATATCAGGTATAAACTGGCAGAATCTCATTGCAATCAAGCATCTTCCGACTGATACGTTTCGTCTCCTGCCTGATGGCATCGATAAAACACCATCCCAGATTGTTAAAGGGATTTACATCGGTTCAGACGGTAAAATCCATTATTCACAGCAGCAGGACGATGGAAAATTCTACGAAATCAAAAACATCCTTCACATCAAATCACCAATATCACGGGACTTGGCCGGAGACGCTCTTTCATGGCCGGTTATCCCTCCGATTGAGATGCTCAATTTCATGATTGACATCCGGCGGATGAAGGGCGCGCGTGTAGGTGCTCCATCTGTATTTGTCGAGATGCTATCAGACGATGATGATACGAAAGCCATTGCAGAGGATATTATCCAGAACTGGGGCGTAACTACTCAATTTGCTCATTCTGACAAGATACGGGTTTACACGATAACAACCGATGAATCACCCACAGTTGAAGACGCTATCAAATCTCTTGAGACTCTACTGGATTCCCTCTACAATCCGGCAGCAATGATCCAGAAGGAAGGGACGCGGTTAGGAGGGTCTGATGCGGGCGCGGAACGGCTCATCAATGCACAGAGTAACACATTCCTAACGTGGCTAGACCTTGGGTTCTCAACACTTCTGCAGAAATGGCTTGATATTAACGGGTTCGGTGAGAAGGGGTATTCCGGTCAGGTCTGGTTCCCGAAACTCGAAGTGGATAAGACTGCGCTTGATTTGCAGAAGGCTAATGATGGGTTTGCCGATCAATCACTCACCCGAGACGAGCGACGTGTCCTGCGCGGGTTCGATGTGGCCGATGAAACAACCTCTTCAACCCTTGAGGAGGAATATTCACAGACTCAAATCGCTGTCCCTGGGCTTATCCAGAACTCTAACCCTCCGGAGAAACCTAACCCTGCAATGCCATTAGCAGATGAAGCCTCTAAACGGTTCAGGATGCGCAATGCAGCGCTGAAAGATGCTATATATTCAGCGATTGGTGAATAATGGATATCGGAAAGGTGCAGCAGGCAATCCAAGAATATTTTATTGATATTACTGATGATTTGGTTGACATTGCAGAGGATACGTATGTTTTAGCATCGATTCTTGCAAGTGACAAATTGCTAAAGCGCGGTATACAATCCACTGAAATTAAAGCATTAACAACTAAACGTAAACCTACTGACAAACTATCATCAGATGACATATCAGAGCTAGATGAGTTAACGCGCGAAAATTCAACGGAATTTGTTGATAATTATGAATCTGAACTTGTAAATGGCGGAAGAACTATAAATATCAGTGAATGGGGTAATAGAGATGAAAATGGAGTTTATTCATACAAAGGATATGATTCAAAATTTATCCCATGGTATGATCAATTTAAATCAGGATTGCCAGCAGAGTTATATCCTCTTTTGACATCAGGAAAATTAAATTCTGATATAAAGGCAGATATAGACGATTACTTCAAGGATCTCGATAGGTATACTGATACCGTAGCAATGACTGAAGTTCTAAATAATCATGAGAAGGCTATAATCCAGAAATACATAGATGAGGGAATTGAGGATTTTTTATGGGTATGTAGTAGCCAACCGAATTCACCATGCGCTGAACACTGCGCGAGTTTTTGTGGAAAAATTTATAAAAAGCACGAATTGCCAAACGGAGGGGAATTAATTCACGTACGCTGTAGGTGCAGCAAGTCTCCGATTGTATCACAACATAATGGCGATTGGGGGGATTTACCTGTTGCAGAATCATCTGATTACGCGCGTGATTTGAGAGGAGAACCCAGACGTGCTGAACAAATAATAAAAGATAGCAATATAAAAGTAGATGTTGAGGCATACAAATCAAAACAACTTAAAATAAAGAGCAATGAAGAATTAAAAGCGGGAGAAATAATACCAAAACTAACACCACGTGAGGCATTGCCATATAAAGGGATTGATCTGCCAGAAGGATATACAAAATATTCCTCTACAAATCTCGATAATCTAGCAAATGATATTAAATCAATCGCTAAAAACAATCCGGAATTTGATAAGTCGCTAGAACAATATACATCAGGACCATACAAGAAAATCAACAAATACGCGCGTGGTGAATGGCAACCATCGTCTAAAAAGGTAGAATCAAAATATTCAGGTATAATATCAGAACTTGAAAAAGGACTTGACGAGGCACCTAAATATACCGGAAATGTATATCGTGGAGTTGGATTCAGCACAGAACAGAAATTTAAAGATTTTATAACTGCGTCTCAAAACGATGGCCTATTAAGATTTGATGGTTTTACATCCACATCTTTAGACCGTAAAATTGCAGACAACTTTGTAAAAATGGGAGATAAACCATTTAGAGTGTCTATGGAAATAAAATCGTCAAGTGGTGTGTATTTGGATGGTGCTTCGTATTATCGTAAAAACCAGGAAGAAGTTTTATTTAAAACTAAAAGTTCATTTGCCGTAAAACGAATAGAGGTTTTATCTGATAATAGCGCTCATGTAATACTAGAGGAAATATAATGCCAGAAATTGACATGAGATATGTATCCGATGATAACGAATTCACAGTTATACAATGCTCTAAATGTGAATTCCATCCGTATGGTGCATCTTGTGATAAATACGGAACAATTCCGCGGTCAATTTTGAATGGTGACAAGTGCGAATATTACAAAAACCGCGTATAACTTAAATACTAATAAAAACCTCTTTTATGTATGCAGAATGAACTTGTAAGCGTGATTGGTGCGTTTGTTTTATTTTTTGCTTTATTTCTGTTTGGAAATAACGAACTACTCGGTTTATATACTATCATCATGTTAGCATGGATTGCATACCTAGCATACAAATGCGAAAACAACCTATTATACTCTTTATTATCAATCGGACTGTTTGTTTTATTTATTGTTGGATCAATACTATTCCCTGTAATTGGTATTATTTTATTGTTGATATGGATCTATAGCGCGTTATGGTTCGGTATAAATGCCAACAAAATACAGGAAAGTGTCTAAATGGCTTGTGATGAAATCACATTTCATCTTTCGTTTATATACTATTCTTAAATTTTTGCGCGCGCTTTAAGTGCTATGGAAACCTTTATTATGGCATGGCACCGGATGCAATGGATTTACCTATTCCTACAGCATCAGCCATAGAAATTCCTACTGCTGATAATGGGATTAAAACGCATGATCTCACACTTCAGACGCTTAACGTGTTTCTTCCTTCTAAACTGACCCCTACAAAACGACTCTTTTATGACAAAGAGAAATTTGAAGGGTCTGTAACTTCATGGAACGGTCGTTATCTCATCTATTCGCCATCTACAGAGCATATTGATTGGGAATCGTATCTTCAGAATCCTATAAAGGAGTTACAGAAGTATAATGCGCGTTTAGTTGGGGTAATTGAAAACCCACGAATCCCACAAATGGGAACCCCGCGCCTTGATGCGTTCGGGTGGTTCTGGGATGACGAAGCAAATGAGAAGGCGGAACACGGAGAACTTGGATTATCTACTGATTTTAACTGTCCTATATCCGGAGAGGAAATGATTGGGTATCCAACTCCTAATTATGTCCTTTGTTTCCCGATTGAGACCGTTAATCAGCAGAATGATATCGGTGCGCGCGTCTTGAACTCGGCAGTATCACAGGAGAAAACCACTATGGATGAAGAAACAAAAGGCGCTATCGCTGAATTAAAGGGGCTCATCACTGGGTTCATTTCAGCATTCAAAAGCGCAAACGTTCAGAACTCTAACCCTGAACCTGTAACACAACTCGAACCCGCTACCATTGCAGAGGTTGCACCATCTGTTCCTGTCGAATACCTCGACAAGATTGAGGCAATGAAGGCAGAGAACGATAAAACGAGCGCAGAACTTGCAGAAATCAAGGCGCAGTATGATGCAATAAAGGCAACTGAAGCCGAACGCGCAGAAGCAGATGCGGCTGCACAGGCGCAGAAACTTGAGACTGTTTGGCAGACTACCATCATGCCAAAACTTCCGGCCGCACTGCTTGTAGACGAGGCAAAAGCAGCGGAGATTAAAGCGCTTGCTATTATGCAGCCACTTGAGTTTATGCAGCAATACGGGGATTACATCAACAAGACTGAAATTAACGTTGCAAACTCCAATCCATCAGGCCAGAGTCATCAGAACAGCAATCCGGACACTGACAACCAGGTGATCATTGGATCATACAATGCAGCAAAAGGAGGATTTGAATAATGACAGCAACCACTAGCGGGTTCAGACCGCCGAACAATGCAGTAACCCAGGAAATCACAGGACCAGAGTATTTCCTGATTGGTGCAAATGCCACCATTGCAAAAATGAAGCCTGGGGTAGTCGTGGAAGTTGATGCGACTGCCGGACAGGTCAAGGAATTCGATGGGACCGGATACCCACTTGGCGTAATCGGTTACGAGGAAGTCCAGACAGGAGATTACAAACCTGCAACCAGAGATACCGCTTTCGGAGCGCTGTATCAGCGTATTCCGGTGCATGTTGAACGTAACAAGCGCGTGCGCGCTAGACTCGCAGCATCACAGACCATTTACAAGGGTATGGCTCTTGTAGCAGGCGCAGATGGCAATCTGTCAGCAATGACGCTCACCCAGGTCATATCTGGCGATGGTGGAACTGTTAATTTCCCGGTTCGATTTGCAACCGCTGACGAGGCTGTAACAACTGATGCGGATGGAGCAGGGACCGCAATATGGGTTATTCTTGGATAATGGAGGACAAATAAATGACAAACGAATTAGCAGAAATCGGCAGACAGTGGGACCGAAAGATTGTTCAGGTTCTCCAGACTCGTTCTATCGGCCGGCAGTTAGTCCATAAAAATATGGAACTGTCCGGTAAGGGAATCGGAAATACATCTGTAAAATCTTACGGATACAAATCAACGGCAGATGCAACCACCGATATGAATATTCGGCAGGACCTCGCTGATAGCATCGATGTCGAAGGTAAAACAGTTCTCATTCCAATCCAACAGGATATGATTGAGATTCCGCGCAGAACTTTCGAGTCAATGAAATACGATGGTATTAACGTTGATTCTGACGTTGCTCTTCAAATGGCAGTAAAAGTAGGAAAGGAGTTCGACAAAACCATTATTCAGGGATGGGCACCTGATGGCACCAATTACCTCGTCAAGGGATTCTATCAGATTGCCGGTAATTCAGGCGCTGGATCTGACTTTGGAACTTACGGCAATGCTGTAAAGTCTATTGCAGGCGCAATCGAAGCGCTTAATACTGATGGCGTATATTCCGATGCAGGGTATAATCTCGTTGTTAACCCAACTCAATATTTCCAGTTGATTTCTTCACAGTCTAGCACTGGATTAAGAGAATTCCCACAGGTTCTTGAGATTCTCAATCAGGATGCATCCGGACAGCCTGGGCGCGTGTTCAGCACCGCTGATTTAAATGCGGCAACCGGACTTCTGTTACCAACAGCAACACCAGGAAACAGCATCTATTTCGATTACATCGAAGCACAACAGCCTACAAACCTGCTCAAGTATAAAAACGGGGACACGCAGGAAGGAGACATCATTATCACCCAGCGTGGTGCCGCAACTATCCGGTTTAAGCACGTTGACTCTAGCGGTGTTGACAACTCTGTATACAAGTTCACAGCAATCTGAAGGTGATTTACGATGAAAATCGAAATCAAAGTTAACAGATACCGCGCTGCTGATGGAACTGATTACAAGTTCGGAGAAATTGCAGAGGTAAGTCAGGAAGAGGGAGCCGCGGCAATTGCGGCAAACGTTGGTATTGTGTCTGGATCCGTTCCAGCACAGTCACCAATGGCTACTTCTGTCCCAGAACCCGAACCGGTTGAACCTGTCAGTAAACGAGAGAGGCCACCCGGTAAATCGTCCCGTGAGGAGTGATAACAGATGACTGTAGACGCGGCCTATATAGCAGCGGTCAGCAATGGCTTATTTTCTGTTGGAACCGGAGGAACCATCTCCGATGCAACGTTCGCGCTATATTTGGCACAGTCTACGACTGAAGTAGAGGCAGATTTACCAACCACAATCAATTCAACGCTGAAAGACGAAGCAGTCGCTTATTTGGTCTGTCATAGAATCGAAGCATGGAAAGGCATGCTTGATGTCAATCAGGAGAATATAGGCGGGGATTATTCATACGGGAAAAAATCAGGAACTATAGACTCATGGCTCATGGCATATGACAGGCTTAAGACATCGGTTTCATCGAACAAAAAACAGCGTGGTGGATATGCCTCTGCAACTCACGCATCTGTATCGTCTGACATGAAAATGGATTATAACCCGATAGGATCATGAGACTCACATCGACTGAAATGGCAGCGCACAGACGTAACATAGCAGATAAGGGTGCTTTTCCCCTTACTGCTGCTGTAAAGCGTAGATCAGCAACTCAATCTGATACTGGGGCTGAATTGGAATCATATGAAACAATTACAGGCATGAGCGCAGTAAAGTGTCTTATGACTACAAAAGCAGTTTCAGTTACTGATTTAAACAGTGCTATTCTCACGGATCTAATCACGCGCATAAAGTTCGATGGGTATTATGATACTATCAAGCCGGAGATGATCATTTCGATATCAAGCGTAGATTACGAGGTTAGAGCAGTAGATAATGGTTCTGCTGGTTTATTTACGACTTGCATCGTCGGAAAGAGGGGCGCATGATGGTAAAATCAACCATTTCAGCGACTATTGAACCATCACGCGCTCTTATGAACCTCATCAAGTTGTCAAGGTCATCATTAAGACCAATACTTGATGAGGCTACTCAAGCCGCGGGTGAAGTTCTTCAGGAGGAAATGAGATACCGCGCACCAAAGCATACCGGCAAGAGTCTTGAACCTGATATAACGGTAAAACGGATAGCATCAGGAGATCTCGATTCTGGTGTGATGGTAGGGCCTACATCGTTCCCTGGAGCAAGGCAGCGGGAATATGGAGGAGTAATCAAAGCGAAAAACGCGCCTTTCCTTGTATGGCAGGATTATGATGGAAACTGGCACAAAGCAAAATCGGTTTATCAGGAACCAACTCCATACATCAGGCCGGCAATTGCAGCAAAAAAAGCAGAATCAACTGCTAAATTGGCATCTATAGTCAGAAAGGGGTTCGGATTATGAGCGCTATAGTTGGGTATATTCGATACATTCTGATGCAGAATTCTAGCGTTTCTGCAAAGGTTTCATCTCGCATATACCCGAAACGACTTCCTCTCAATCCCACGCTTCCTGCAATGACTATAATGCTTCCGGCAGGGACTACACAGATTTCAAAAGATACGTATACGCGCGTGTCTATCACATCGTTCGGTGTAAAGTCTGCATCACAAAGCGCGTATGATGCAGCGTGGGAACTTGCAGAACTCGCTAAAATAGTATTATTAGACCATTCCGGGATTAGGAATGGTGTGTATTGCAATTCGATCAAACATATAGCCGACGTAGAAGGACAATCGGAAGATAACGACATCGAAACGGTTGTATCCGACTATGCGGTGACTTGGGAGAAACATTAATGGCACAGACAGTAAGCAACGGAAAAAGGCGGATTTTAGGATCTGCAAAAGTCGAAGTGGCCGCATATGGTTCTGACACCTGGTATGACCTTGGACTCGGTGAGGGCGTAGGCTGGACCGAAGGGTTTAAACAGGAGGAAACCATCCCTGATAACGGCGCTTCGCTTGGTATAGTTATCCTCGATCAATTCGCGGATATCGATTTCATCGTGTGGGAACCTGACCTCGCAGTTCTTAAAATTGCGCGTGGTAACATTGATAACACGATTGTTACCGCAGGAACAGAGGTATCAGGGTATGAACAGGTAGTTGCATCAGGTGGATGGTCATACAATCATTTCATCGAATTTACCGGCCAGAATGCAACCGGGACGCAGCCTACCCTTGATGTAACGCATCCGGTAGTCGCTGGAACCAACGGAGACCTCACACAGGGAACTGACTTTGAGGTTGTGCAGTATGGTAGCAAATGGGGTATAATTGTTAAGGATTCTGTTACCGTAACCACGTTATCACAGACTATAACGATTAAATACACATATACACCGGCTGCTAGTGTTACACTTACCACTGGAGGAGCAGACGTTCCTGGATTCCTTAAATTAAGGCTAACAAACGTCACAAGTGGAAAAACAACTACGTTTACTTTCCACAAGGCGCAGAACACAACTGGATTTTCAGTTAAGATGAATGCTGATTCCGGAACTGCAAAACCGGATGGATTCGTGCTTAAATTTCATTGTGTTTGTGATGCAACCCGTGATTCAATCCGGGAACTCGATCAGTTATACAGTTGGTATAAAGAAGAGTAAATATCTTCTATTCTATTTTTCCGCGCGCTATCTTTATACCCTTACAGCGCGCATAAATTATTGTATGGCTCTATATGCAGACTTTAGCCAGTCCGGAATGGATCAGCGCATCGCTAAAATAGGTGATAAAGAGTTCGATGTATCTGAAATGCCCGTGGATGTTTACCTGTTTACTAACCGCAGAGTAGCAGAACGACGAAAAGAAGGCCTATACCTGCTTGCAGAGGACTATTATGATATTGTCCTGATGTGGCTCAAGGCAATTGACGAAACCGTTACCACTGAATGGCTTGACTCTGCTATCTCATGCGCTAAACTTCAGCAACTTGCGCAGGCTGTAATTACTCCGCAGATGAATCCCCCTTTAGTAAAGTTCGAGGAGAAAGGGAGCCTCCTCAAGGGGACAAAGAGCAAAGTGAGCCAAAAGAACCAGATTTAGATGGATTCGAAAAGACAGTGCGCGATATCGTGGCAACACTGTCTATAATTTATAACCTTTCCCCAGACTACATTTATGCGCGATGGAGCATTAATAAGGCATTAAGTTATTACGAAATAGGAACAAGATTAAGACAAGATTTGTCTGCGCTGGATAGTTCCAAAATGATCACTATGATGTTTGGGGCTGGATTGGGCGTGGATGGGGGATCACCTATGGAAATGGATGAACACATACCACCTGAAAAAATAGCAGATTATTATTCTAACAGAGAATTTGACCCGAGTTCTTTCTCTGATTTATGGGTGTAATCAATGGGTGATTTCGATGATATTAACGTTAAAATTAATGTCGATGCGAGCGGCGCGGAGCAAGGGATCACGCGTGTATCCACTTCTCTCAATAAGTTAAATTCAGATGTAGATAAATTAGGGTCTGGTGCTGATTTCGGAGATAAATTAAACTCCGAATCCAAACAGGCAGAAGGAGGCCTCGACAAGTTAGGAGAGGCTGCCGAACAGGCCAATCAGAAACTTGCAAAGGTTGGATCTGGTCTCAATTTATCAGCGGTTGGGTCTCAACTCGATGCACTGTCCGGCAAAATGCAGGCATGGGGCGCTGGATTATCTATTTTAGCGGCGCCATTTGAGTTAGTAGGCGCGGCTTCTGTAAACGCGTTTGCTGATTTTGAAGCAGGAATGGGTAAGATTTTCACTCTGCTTCCTGACATCACCGATCAGGCAATGTCTGAAATGTCATCGCAGATTAAAGAGTTCTCTACGACTTTCGGTGCTGATTTGTCCACAATTCAACAGGCTGCATACGATGCACTATCGTCTGGTGTGAGTCAGGCTGATTTAATGCCGTTCCTTGAGACTGCGCAGACTGCTGCTGTTGCAGGTATGTCTGATGTGGGAACTGCAGTCGACGGGTTAACCTCTGCTATCAATGCTTATCAGATGGAACTTGACGATGCAGGGCGAGTTTCAGATGTTTTTTTCAAGACGGTTGAGTTAGGTAAGATAGAATTCGATGAATTGTCGAGGAACATAGGAAAGGTTGCACCTACAGCCGCGCAGTTCGGAATATCAATCGAGGATACCGGCGCTGCAATTGCTGCAATGACATCTCAAGGTGTTAGTGCAGAAGAGACGATGACAGGACTCAAAAATCTGTTTAAGGACGTTGCTACCCCCGGAACTCAACTTAACAAAATATTCCAAGAGATTGCAGGGGTTACGTTTAAAGATTTCATTGCGAATGGTGGCACCCTTGCAGAGGCAATCTCTAAACTGCGCGACTATTCTAACCAGACAGGGAAGTCGTTTTTCGAGATGGGTTCAACGTTTGAGAGCGCAAACACGCTTGCAATGTTAGGAGGCGGGTTCTTCGAGAAATATTCAGAAATGACCGAGAAGGTAGGCAATGCCGCGGGTTCTACTGAAAGCGCATACAGTAAGATGTCTGATACTATGGCATTTGCGCTTGATAAACTCAAAGCGCAGTTTCAGGTGATGTCTGTTGATATCGGTGAGAAACTTGCTCCTGTGGTGCTTGAGTTTACTCAATGGCTTACAGAAAACGCAGACCAGATATCAGACTTCGCTCAAAACGTTGCTTCTGCTGCTGTTCCTGCAATAGAATCCATATTTAACACGTTACAGAAGGGGATGGACATGTATGAGAACATGTCCCCCGAAACAAAGGCAATGCTTGCAAAACTCATTGGAGTTGGCGCTGTTGGTGCTGCTGTTGCTGGTCCGGGGCTATTGATTGGTGGCACTGCATTGTCTCCGGTTGCAACGCTAATTACTGCAATGGGGACTCTTCAAACTAAATCATTGTTGGCAAAGGCCGCGATGGGTGGTGTTGGAACAGAGGCTGGTATAATCGCAGGGTCATCAGGTGCAGCCGCATCAGGATTAGGGGGAATATCTACAGCGCTTTCAGGTATTGGCCCGCTTGGATGGGCTGCTGCTGCTGCACTGGCTGCTGCTGGTGCTGCATATGTGACTAATTTTGGAGGGTTCCGGGATAATATTAACGATGCAGTAAAAGAGGCAGAATCTGCAATTAAGAACTTTAACACCGGTAATTATGAGCAGGCTGGAACAGATGCGGCTGAAGCAATGGCTAAAGGGCTCGGGTCGGTCGGAGATCTCGCAGTAGATGCAGTAAAAGCAACACCTGAAGCACTACAGGCAGGAGAAGAATTTGTTTCGGCATTTCAGGATGGAGTGAATCAGTCGGCTGATGCGTTTGGAAATGCTTCTGCTCAATTGTTATTATCTGCGATGAAATCTGGAATAGAGTCTGGTGCTGGTGTGTTATCAGGTGCTGGAACTGTAATTTCAGATTCTATACAGAATGGTATAAACATTGATTCTATTGGTTCGTTTTTGGTATCTCAACTGTCTGGGATTAGTTTAGAGAGTGTTGGGAATACTCTTGCTGAAAGCCTTATTTCAGGGTTTACTCATGCAAATTTTGGAATAATGGGTGACGTTGTAGAAAATGCATTAAAAGGTGGTGCAAAAGGCGCTATAGACTGGATTCAGGAAGAGACCTCTAAACTAACCGGAAAGACAAAAGAAGAAGTTCAAGAAGCTGCGTCAACATTGCCGATTATAGGTGGGATACTTGGTGGAGATTATGGAACCAAGGAAACCACTACTCCATATAATCAAGTCAGTATGGATACCTCAAAGTGGTCATATCCAACACAATCACAAACCACTGAAGCAACCGCTGCTGGTGTTACCACTGGATTTACAGATGCTGCTCCAATAATTGCAGAACAAACCGGAAAATCTGTAGCAGAATCGCTTGCAAAGGAGCGTGGGTGGAACTACAAAGGAAGCCCTGACGTTGCAATGGCTGAACGGTTTCTTGATGAAAACCCAGAATTCGCTGAAAAATATCAAGCGGAACTTAAAGCAGCCGATGAAGAAACTACAGATGAAACCAAAAAATCCGGCGATAAAATTGTAAAAACTCTGGAAGAATTAAAAATTGAAGCATACAACAAAGCACAGGAATCTTTCGTTGATCCAACAACTGATACGAAATATCAATTTAACAAGGATACAGGACAATACGAAAAATACACAATGGCCGAGAAACTCGCAGAAGAAAAGGCCAAAGCAGACCAAAAAGCAATAGAAGCACAACAGAAAGCGTCAGACGACGCAATAGAAGCAAGAAAAAAGGCAGAAGAAACATATAATCAAAAACTTATTGATCTTGCAGCAAAACGAGATGAAAAGTTAGGAGATTTAGATCTTTCTGATAAAAAATATGCAGACAAGAGAGCAAAGGTATTAGATGATTATTCTGATGGGGTTGCAGAGGCAAAACGGAAATACGACGAAGCACAAGGCAAATATAATGATGCTATTAAAGAGTCAGGAAATACCACAATCGATGCCTCCAAAACCACAAAAGACTTTAAAAAATCAACACAAGAAGCATCAACCGGATTAATATCATTTTCTGATCCAGTAAAATTGGCAACCGGAGAGGTATTGTTTTTCGGGCCTGCTGTTTCATCGGCCACATCAACCCTGAAGGAATTGGGGTCATTGGACATTAAATCCATTATTCAAGGATGGCTCGGAGAAGGTGAACTTGGAGAGGCGCAGCAACGGAAAGCGAATGATTTGGGTGCCCTTTATGGGGAAGACGTATCCGATCGGTTAACTAACGGCCTTGCAACAACAATCTCAAAAGAATTGCCAAAATGGCTCGAATGGCAAAAAGAGGGGAAAGACCAGTCATACGATGATGTCAGCAAATACAAATCAGATTTGTGGTATGAGTTTGCAAACGCAGTATTAAAGACGAATTATGCAGGATATACAGATCCAGGCACAAGAGACTGGACGTTCCGGCATAATGTTGATGACAAATTAAATCCAGACACCCAAAAAATAACCGATGGATTATTCAATAAAGCATTGGAGTCGTATGTAAAACCCTTCTTTAACGGATTGCTCAAGTCAGAGCCGGGTAAAGATTGGTTAGGGAACCCAGATGTTCAAAACAGTTCTAAATATTATTCTAACGATTGGAAATTCGTTAATGAAGCAATAGATCAAACCGGAACCGAATCGAAAACCACCACACCGCAAATCAACACGCTCAATTCAGCGTTCGAGAAAATCGGATTAACCGGGTCCGGTCTGACTGACGTATTATCCAACGTGAATCAGGCGTTATCTGACCATCACGCAAACATACAGGAGTCACAGGATTACCTGAAACAATACAACGATGCAGCCGGTGAAAACGTAAAATTCACAAAGGATCAGGAAGGCCAGACAAAAGACCTGATGAACTCCATCGGAATGCTCGGAACTGCACAGAATATGTATAATACCTATATGCAGGATGGAGTTCTGGATGCAACCGAATCCGCTCATGTCCAGGAAGCACTTGCAGCAGCAACGAAAATGATGGGTGATGCTGGTATAGATGCAAACACAAACCTGTCAGGACTTCCAGGGGCATTACAGGCTCTGGCATCAGCAGCACAGGCGGCCATGAGTCAGATTCAGTCGGCGATATCAAACGCGAATACAGCAGTTCAAAATGCTCAATCAACAGCCGCAAACATCTTCAAATTCGGGGCACCTTACACACCGGGAGCGATGCCTGAATCCAACCTGAAGTTCGGAAACCGGATAACTGCCGATAATATCATGGACCCGTGTTCATTCGGGCAGAACGGTCAGATATTTAACGATTGGCTGTATTCAAACGGGCAAAAGAGATTCTTCGCATCCGGCGGGCCAGTCACAGAGAACGGCCCTGCAATGCTCCACCAGGGTGAATACGTGCTTCGGAGGGATGAAGTCAACCGACCGACTTCCGGGCCTATTCAGGTCATCGTAAACATGCAGAATTCCCGGTTCGGTGATGCAGACATGGCAAAAAAACTGCCAAACGATATTGCAGCAGCGACTAAACGAGCATTAGGAAGAAAAGGAGTAGGAATATGATTATTCAAGTAACAAATCCATTACCAGCAATGGAAGTAACTTTCAGATATAAAGAAAGCGCAGATGCACCAGAACAGATAATTAAAGGAGTTATAATGGCTGAAGAAGAAATTTCTGAAATTTCAGGAGGTAACAAATGAGCAGTAGTATTTCAAACGCAGGTTTAATCGAAATGCACAAGAAATTCATGGATTTTCCGTATGTGGCATTGGATGGAAGTGAATCTGCATATACAGTCGCACAGACGGCACCACAGGAAGAATTAACGCAGTATGGAGCAGCCCGAAAGTTAGGAACTGCAACGCAGAACGCAACAACCGGAGAAGTCACATTATCTACTCAATTTAACTTCACTGGTGATGTTCCGGTGCGTTCTGTTTGTTTTTTGAATGCTTTAACCGGAGGAGTTATGTTAGTTCGGTTTGTTCCTGATTCCGGGACACTGCCAATAACATTCAAAAATGGTGGTTCTCTTATCGTTGAGGCTATTTGCACATTATCAAGGCCGGCGTGAGGTTGTAAATGGCTCAATTACCGATGTATCCGGCAAAAACCGGATCTCCATATACAACTACTACAGCGGGGATAACAACAAGCGATACGTCTATTTCAGTCGTTGATTTAGGTGTATTACCAGCAGCGCCCGGTATTTGTCTTTTGTATGAATCATCTACAAAATACGAACGCTGTATTTATTCTGCGAAAAGTGGGTCATCAGGAGCCGGGACAATCACCGTTTCCCGTTCTGGGGATGGACACGCATCAACTGACGGATCTAATGGCCCATTAGTGTTTGATTCAGGTATCCGAGTATTACGGACGATTACCTCATATGACCATGATTTATTCAAAGCAAATATCGAAGATTTAGAAACCAGGAAAATCACGGCTTCTGGTGTAACATATGAGAATTTAAGCACAAATGGAGATATCGGAACAGGTTCAACTCAAGTTTCTCAAGGTAACCATTCACATTCAGATAAGGCTCCAATTGCCAATCCATCTTTTACCGGTGAGGTTGTAACAGCATCGTATAAACGCGATACCTCGTGGAGCATTACATCTCAATCGTATGTTGCCGGGAATTGGTATCGGTTAATTCAAACGACTACTAGCAACCTTGGAATTTCATTTCGTGCTAAAATTTTTCACTCGTCAAAACATCAAGTTGTAGAAGTTTCATTAGCGAAGGGAACAGGGCCGGATTCTGGTTCTATGGTATGGACTGCCGAAATCAATACTGGAGGAGTTTATGCTTATAGTCCAGTTATATTAGAAGTTCGGGTAGTTAATGATGGAGCCAATCAACCTACATACATAGATGTTAATTTTGCGGCTGATGTGACATGTGCGTTGATAATCGCAATTGAATATATTCAAGGGTCATCATCTGCTCTTGTATCATCAGGAGAAGGGGCGGATATGGGAACTACAGCGGTGGGTGTAGTATTTCCTATTGCAAATATTGTCCGATCTTGGGGATGCTCCAAATACGCATCCGGTCCAATTGCAACACTGGATGCTTCCGGCAATTTTTCAGTTGTAGGTAATCTTACAGCAGATGCCTTTAATTCAATTACTGGATTGTCATCACTGACCCCGTTAATAGATGGAACGGCTGCAATCGGGGTTTCTACAAATGCATCTCGTGCTGATCATGTTCATCCAACCGATACATCCAGAGCCGCAGCGTCTCACTCTCATGGCAATGTAACAACCGATGGAAAAGTTGGATCAACCGCAAATCTTCCATTGATTACCACAACGGCGGGCGCAATTATGGCGGGTTCGTTTGGAACTGATGCAAATACATTCTGTCAAGGTAATGATAGTAGATTGTCTAATGATAGAAACCCAGCCATATCTGCTATGACTGCCGAAACGGATATAGCAGCGGATGATTATCTCCCTGTTTATGATGCTTCTGCAACAGCAAACAGAAAAGCGACTGTCGCGAATCTTCTATCTAGCAGATTAAACGAATTAACTCGTTCAATTATTTTATTAGGGTCATCAGCCGAAGTTCCCGCTTCAAGCGGAGGAGCAGCCGATACCGTGACGGTTGCCACAAATGGACAGATTATTGCAGGTACTAAGTTTGAAGCCGGTTCTTCTGATTTATACGCTCAATGGAGGTTCCGTTTACCATATAACTATAAATCCTCAACTGGATTTAAGTATAAAGTAGGATTCTTAGTTAAAACTGCATCAGGAGCAAGCACAACCGTTATTTTTGGACTACAGGCGCTTATTGTAGGAGATGGTGGAACGATAGATACAGCATGGGGAACGGCTGTTGAATTGACTACTGATGTGAGTTCTGTCGCTGCAAATGTCTTAAAAATATCTGCCGAGTCTGCACAGATAACCCCTGCTCTTGCTCCAAGTGGGTTGACAGTTGCCGGAGGAGAAGAGATATTCTTCCGTATTTACAGAAAAGGAACTGATACTAGCGCCGCTGATGTATTGCTTACTGATGTTTATCTGACATATACAACTGACAAATACGAGGATGTTTAAAATGGCGTGGAATGCTGAAATTCAAAGAAAATACGACGATTATTTAATCAGATGTGCAAATGAGAATATACAAACTAAACCTCCTGTATATTTTCCTCGTTTGATTGAGGAGATATATGCAAAAACCGTTGAATACAACGAAGCGATGCAAAATACCGGAAGTTTAACCAAATCAGAATGGTTATCTCTCACATCACAACTCAAAGCCGAATTGGATACGCTTGTTGCACAAGATAATGCTGCATCGGACACCAATGTGGAAACAGCCGCAAAATATCAGTCTGATTGGATTGCTGAACAATCCGATTTGATGAGCAATGAAAATGTAAAATGGAGCGCAATTAGATTAGTTCGGGCAGATTTATTATATGAATCAGATTGGACTCAATTAGGAGATTGCCCGTTATCAGAACAGAGTAAGACAGAATGGGCGAATTATCGCCGTGTTTTGAGAGATATACCCGAAACATACGCGAATGTTGAATCTATCGAATGGCCCACGAAACCGGTGTGAGTTATGACGATTTCAAAAAGTACTGTCATCGCTTCCGGCTATAATATTGATACATACACGGGAGATGGTTCTACCACGTGGGTAGTTCCTGCCGGTGTATCTTTGGCTGAAGTGCTCGTTGTTGCTGGTGGCGGTGGTGGGGGTCCTGCCGGTTATGGGCTCGCTGCCGGTGGTGGCGGTGGTGGGGGTGTAGTATATCACGCATCGAAATCAGTATCAGGGACGATTTCGCTATCTGTCGGAGCTGGAGGCGCATCTGCTAGTAACGGAGGGAATTCTACCTTTTCAGATATAACGGCAATTGGTGGCGGTAAGGGTGGAAATGCCAATAACCCCGGTAATGCTGGTGGTTCTGGTGGCGGTGCAGCGAACTCCAATGCGGGAGGTGCGGCCACCCAGGGAGCTTCTGGCGGTGGAACTGGTTATGGGTATGCTGGAGGCACCGGAGGAGGAAACAATTCCGGAGCCGGTGGCGGTGGTGCAGGTGCAGCAGGCGCAAACACATCGTATCAAGTATCTACAGCTGGAGGTGCAGGTCGGGCATTTTCCATTTCTGGATCGTCGGTAACCTATGCTGGTGGTGGCGGTGGGATGAGTTATAACGGGGCCGCCTATACGGGCATGGCTGGCGGTTCTGGTGGTGGTGGCGCTGGTGCTGGATCTGGAACAGGTGGTGCGGGTACTGCAAACCTTGGTGGTGGCGGTGGTGGAGGATATTCTACCGGGGGATCTGGGGGCAGCGGGATTGTTATTGTAAAATACCTGATTCCGGTTGAAAAAAAGAAGGGTCAGCCGCTTATCAATTCAGGAGGATTTTTAATCGTATGACCTTTGATTTGACTGCGTATGATCTCGGTAAGTGGGATCAAATCCTAATAACATCAGAAACCGGTTTAAAATTGATGCAATGCGCAAATTGGACTGAAAGCGCATCCCACGGCGGTATTAGGGGAACCGCTGAAGTATCAATCCTGTTTGATGATTTTACCGATGCAGAGAACCTTTCTGGTGCAACAGACTATAGAAAATGCTTTATTTATGCTTCAGAAGACGATGTGTTGAATAAAACATATTCTATTGAATTAACAGCACCAACGGCGTTATCTGATAGATTAACAGCAACGATTGCAGCCGGAACATCGTCTGATGATATGACAGATAAACCTGATAATTCGGCATTTGCATCTAGTTTATCATGTAGCATAAACGCGGGTATGGCTCAGCCAATCTGGATTAAACGGACACTTACCGCACCATCTAGTGAAAATCCAGCATATTTCCGGAAAGTTGGAATAAAAATTATAATGACCTGAGGTATTATGGCATCTACAATACATTCATCTGAATTTGATGTTCGTGGGCTTTTCACGTTATCAACCAGTATAAACGCGATTACGAACACACCATCAGTAATCTGTCCAATAAAATTAAGATGCACTACACAAGGAATTGTAGATGTTATTCAAATTCCAAACCCTGCAATTTGCATTAAGGTTTCGACTCCAATATCAGCACTTGCAAACTCACCTACACCATTCTTTGATGATGGAAGGGTAGATGTGCACGTATCATGTATTGTTCATTCTCCGATTATTCGCCTTAATCCGACAGTTCCAAGTAAAAAAACAATTGAATTTGGAGCATTTGTATTTTCACATGCGTCGAGAGAATCACCAGATCAGATATCTATTGATGTTGATGAAAAATTCGCTATGTTTGGAGTAAAGGAACCTAAAATTTATACCCGTAAAATATCAATTGTTGCTGAATCTGTCGATTTTGTAGAGTATGATACTCTCTTAAGTCTTGTTGGTTTGCGAAGAACGTTATCGGTATATGGTGTTCCATATAATGACGTATATATATCGAACATTTCTGATATGCAGCGCAAAGCGGGGTTGGAATGGTGGGTTTGGCATGTGGAATTTTATTATCATCAGTTTGAATCAGTGGACGCGGTTAATATTGATGGTTTGAATTTACCCACTGTTATTAGCATATCTGAAGAACAAATATCTCCAATAATTGACGATAGATGTTTTCAGGCTGGAATTTCTGAACCTATTGCATATTCAATATCTCGTCAAATCACATATGTCGATTTCCACGGTGAAACGGCGTCACAATTAAAAACGCGGATTGGAAAATCTGTTTCTGCTATTTTAAATGAGGACACTTATGATAATTGCAGAATAACTAAAATTACTAGGTATTCCCCAAAAGGTGGAGGTTTAATCTCTATTTTCGATGTAGAAATACAGAAATATCAGTATAATATATCTGATGTTGTTTCTTTTGGAACAATCAATTTATCACACCCGATTATTCCAAATGCGTTTGATATTACTCCTGAATACTCAGTTGACATGTCAGCCGGGTTTTCATTTACAACCCCAATCCCCGTTATTACACGCAGATATGCGTTTGACTGTTTAACTGAAAGCCAAACCGAATTTAACAACATTATTGCAGCGATAGAAACAAAACAGACGCTTACCATAAATGGTTCTGCAATTCCTCTTTGTTATATCACTTCTTTATCAGCATTACAGCCGAGGGGTGGTGGTAATGTCTGGAAATATACTATTGAGTTCAGCAAAAGGGAAGGTGAAATGCCAATAACAGCAACATTTAACGGCATATCGCTCCCCAATTGCACTTCAGCAGGAGATGAAGAACTTGAAATTATATCTTCCAGAACCGTGCTCCATTCAGGAAAAACAGCTGCAAATATTGGAGTATACACTTCAAAACGGTTTACATTCCAATGTATGAGCAATAACAAAACCGTGTATAATCAGTTAGTTGCATTAATTGGAAGCAAATACACGCTAGTTGTTGATGGAGAAACGGTTACGAAAGCGTATATTTCTTCGTGGAGTAATGCCCGGAAAATCGGAACCGGCACAAATCGACTATATACATGGGTTATTGGATTTGAACAGGAGACCGCTTAAATATGGCTTGGAATTCCGAATTAGTATCCTTAACGTATCACAATACTAATTTGGTTGCCGGAGAATCGCACGATGTGACAATACAACTCAAAAATACATCTAATAATTCAGGGTCGTATGATGTGAATTGGTGGAGATACAAGCAGCATATGCCGAATACAAGTGATCCGTATAGCATTAGATTTTATCATTATCTGGCACCATTAAACCAGACTGCAAAGCAATATACTGGAATTGATAAAATAATTCTACCTGAAACAATTTGGGATAATTCGGTTGCAACATTAAATTTTTCAATGATTGCGCCGGTATCACCTGGAACATACACTTTTCAGTACCAGATGGTTTATCAATATGGATATTGGACGGGTCAACCGGGTCAGTTTAACTGGTATTATCAATATTTCGGGGCTATTGTTCAGTTTAATATTACTGTTTTAGCAAGACCTAACGCTGAAATTGTTACTGTAGACATGCCAGATTCTCTTTATGTTGCTGATCGGTATATTTCGTTTGTAACGTTGAAAAATACCGGGCCATGGCCGTGGAATTACGAGTTTAGAATTGAGGCAATCAATGAAGACGCTGGAAAATTTAGTAAATCATGGTATTATGTCCCTGTTGATAAACAAATTGCACCAGGACAATCATACACGTTTCAAATCCCGATGCGAGCACCACCAGCAAGCGGAACATATAATCCAAGATATCAGATGTATTGGCCGCGTGCTCTTAATTTTGGGGATATCGTAACAAAACAAATCGGAGTAACTATGCCGGAATCAACAATTCAGAACCTAAATGATTATAATTGGTTAAATCTGTCTGCTAGAAGGAGTACATCTGATATTGCGTGGCAATATGACGTTAATATACTTGGAACAGACATCCCTCCAACATTTGGAAAATTGACGCATGTTGAAGACAATCGGTGCGCATTGCTTGGGTATCCTACAGATTATAGGATAGATTATGATTATCCAGACGTAACATCACAAGTTACTGCATATTCATCAGGATATTTCCTTTCTAACCGGGCACCGTGGTATATTCGGCAAACCAGAGCAGGAGCAGATATTAAAGCATGGCAGAAAACAGAATCAAATATTTCTGCGATTCAGGGAAGGCTTGATAAGATTACGACATTTGAAAATCCATCTCATTATATTGCCCGGATGCTGTTTTATGTCGATGATGCTACTGGATTAATTGATGAAACTAGACCGGGGCCGTATGGATTATGGGCTACAAAAAGTAATTCAGCGATTACCGGGGGAATGCCATCAATACGAGCAGTTCCAAACTGGAATATCGAACCTACATCAATGGGTTTTGATAACAGACATCCAACACTTGAAGAACCGGCAAAAATCGAAGGGAAACAGTTTGGATATGATGGGGATAAATTGATTGATATTCTGGATGAAGTTTCTGAACATTGTCATATGATTTATTTCACGCGATTTATCCTTGTAGGCACAGAATGGAGAGAGTATTTCTATTTGATTCCAAAATTCGGTGTTGCTCTTGGTTGGTTAGGAGTGACACAAACACCAATACAAATAACTCCGCAAACCGCCGGGTTAATCGGCTCTCCCGGTTTAAGCGCTTCAATTGTTCTGGAACAGTCGTATAATTCTGTTTGGGTTGAAGCATGTAGAAAGAAAGATTCTACATGGTTTTACAAATATCTGGCCGGTTCTGCCGTTGTGGCGGGTTTGGAGATACCTAGAACGCTATATTATCGAACATACGATTTGTTACCCGATCCTGCCGGGAACTGGTGGATTAATGGGATTGCGCAGACATCAAACTTTGGGCCGGGGGGTAAATCGTATGGAACAGCCGCAGAGGATGCAAACGCTCAAGCGCTGGTAGATGCAAAAGCAAATCAGTTATTATCCCTGTTAGAATACCAGATACCCACGTTTGAGGCAACTTTTCAGGATCTGGCGTTTGAATTATATCAGGTTGTGGTATTCAGCGGGTTTGAAGGGTTATCTAATTTTAACGCCACTGAAATGCAAATAATTGATATTCAATACGATTATAGCAGCCCGGCAGATGGGGGGCACACGATATCTATTACTTGCGCACCAAAAGCACAAATACAGGCATCTGGTAAGTTCCAGTCGGTTATAGACGAAATACAAGAAAATTACGAGAAATTTAAAGAGGACGTTGGTGGATCTGAAACTGATGATAAATTGGCAGTAATTCTACACACATATGATGAGGGGTCAATGTGTACCGCACAACTCCGGTCTACTGGCGCATTAGTAAAAACCAGGACATATGGATATAGAACATCAAACGGGTAATTATGTCAAATTTACTGTATATAGACGGTCAGCGAATACCATTACCGGGTGATTTTACCGTATGCCAGAGCAGAAGATCAAATACAAAAACATCAATCAGAACTAATTGTATTGATGCTATAAATCAATTAACTCCGTTAGATTGGGCTATCGCGGATTTTAAAAATGGAGGTGAAACCCCATACATTTACGTTCCGAATCGGGTATATGCCCTTGATACTGCGATTTTAAAGGAGACACTCGAAGGTCTGATGCCAATACCGGAAAACATTGATGGGTTATGTAAGTTTGAGACAGCGTCGCAGGAATCTGCCGTTTGTTCGAGCCGGGCCGGAGAATATGTATGCTCATATGTATGCCCTGTCAGAACACAGCAACCGAATCCGTGTAGGTATTTCGATGACCATACAATCCGATACTCGCCTCAATGCGGGCATTATTCCAGTGGGTTGATGACACCGTTAACGCTCGGGATTCAGGGGGTAAGTAATTATATTGATTTTACAATTAAATCTGCGTCGGCATTTGAATATTTAGATGTTAGGATAACTGGCTGGCCGCGTGAAAAAACATATGTAAGTGGTGCAGGGTTTGATGAAAATGATGCTATGGGGTGGCCTCCGGGGAAATCTCCGGGAGAGGTGTTTTCGTATCGGTCGATGGGTGATGGTGTTTTTAGGATATATGCATGGCCTGGTGGGGGCAATAATGGCAGATGGGGGCCAGCCGGGACAAATGTAACTATTCGTGTCGTATTTACTCTGATGGGAGGGGTAGGTCATACCAATTTATGGTATGGAGATTTTCCAGGCGTAAGTCGCTCGGTATCAGTCAGTTATGTCGGTGCAGGCAGGCGTGGGAATCATCGATAATTTTCAAATTTTTTGCATATACGCGTAATATAAACGCGCTATCATATACATGTATACTCACATACTACTATACACGTATATCTATACATGTATCTTACTATACGTGTATACATGTATACT
>Ga0265294_10000469_pt1 | contig 53850 bp, 46 predicted proteins | sample MunlanPumphouse3_FD_192504 | JGI IMG/M metagenome (GOLD analysis project Ga0265294, IMG submission 192504) | Groundwater microbial communities from a municipal landfill in Southern Ontario, Canada - Pumphouse #3 | ecosystem: Environmental > Aquatic > Deep subsurface > Groundwater | place... | reverse complement strand
GACCCCATATCCCTTCTCCCGTAATTTTTCCGTTAATTCTAAAGGGCTTTTCAGCGTAATCACCTGAATTGTAAAAGTACCTACCGCTAATTTTTCTTCTAAATAAGTCCCTACATAATTACCGGTGGCAAAACCTAAAGCATAAAAAAACAAATTAAAAGGATTATCTAGATCCGAAAAAATCTTTCCTAAAGCTAAAATATAAATAATCACTTCAACAAAACCAATACTTGCGGCATAAAGCTTCTGTCCTCTAACTACCATCAAAGTACGTATCGTCGCTAAAGATACATCACAAACTCGTGCTAAAAAAATAAACAAATATCCGGCTATAAGAGCTAACATTTTTCCCCTCTTTCCCCTCCATATTTAAGATTATATTTTCTATCCTTACTTAAATATGTTTAAATCCTCTGACACATGAATTAATAATTTAAGTATACCATATTAATAATTAACTTTGATATAAATCTTTAAAAACAAAGACCCCCGCTAAATAGCGAGAGTCTTGTACTTCCACTTCTTAGTTAATCAAAATACGCCTTGAGGCCATTAGCAATCCCTTCGGCTAGTTTCTGACGATACCAATCTTGATTCAGTAAAATTTCTTCTTCTTTATCTGAAAGAAAAGCTGTCTCTACGAGGATAGAGGGTACTCTCGTTTCCCTTAATACAGCATAATTTTCTTCACGGACACCAATATCTCTTCTGCCTCCGCTTTTCACTAATTCCCTTTGTACCAAGGTTGCCAGTTTTTGACGTTCATATTTTTGCGCGCCTAAAATACTATCCCACACAGGGGCATAATAATATGTAGTATGTCCGGCAATCCCCGGTTTCCCGGAATCGGCATGGATACTAACGAAAATGTCGGCCCTTATATTATTGGCAATCTCAGCCCGCTGCCCCAAAGTTAATTCCGTCCTCCCGGTATGAGTCATCACCACCCTAGCTCCCGCTTCTTCTAGTAATTTTTTTACCTTTAAAGCTATCGCCAAATTAACATCTTTTTCTTGCAACTTCAATCTCAACCCAATTGTTCCCGGGTCTAATCCTCCGCCCGGCTGCACACTAGCATGACCGGGATCAAGAACAATAACTTTTCCACTCAAACCTCTTGCGGTAATGGGAATAACGCCAATCTGAATTGTGGTCACTTTATTCGCATCAGTTGAACTTGATTTTAGTTCAGGAATAAAATCAAACGTCAACTCTACAAAAGCTTGGTCATATTGAGGATATACCTTTACTTTGGCAATTCCTAACCGCTCAATCTTCCCTTCATATCTTCTGGTACTAGGTCCTTGCAGCTCCAAAAGTAAAGTTTTTCTATCCCCCTCCTGTTTTATTTTATACTGTTCTTTAGTCCATCCTGCTAAAAGCAACTCCGGTTTCCCGCCATGATCAACTACCGTAAAAGTTTTTCCTTCAGCTATGGGTACAAGCAATACTTCCTTTTTCGGAATATTATCCCGTGAAGGAATTGTCCCTTCGAGAGGTTTAGTTAACCAATTGGCCACCCAACCACTCTTGCCGTTAAGAAGACGAACTTGATACCAGTCCCCTTGACCACTTAAAACAGTTAGCGCATCACCGCTTTTTACTTGGTCAACTACAGGCGCATCCATACTATTCCACTGTCTGATATTAACATTGTTGCCTGTAACGATAAGCACCGCCGGCAATAGTCCTCCCGGCTGTATATTATCTTGCGGCTGTTTACTTGTCTCGGGTGCAGAGACACTTGGGGAAAATTTAACATATTCCCCGAAAACCCAGCCTTCCATATTTTTCACCTTAATTTTATACCAACCATCTTTTATTTCCCAAACCTCATGCCGTTCATTAAGTCCTATTTTGGTCACTAGCGCATAACTAGTACCGGGACCTTTTCTTACATTAAGCACGTCCGTAGTAATAAGGAGAGACCCTACAGAACCCGCCTTGCTATTCGTACCGGAAGAATTCTCAGCAGGATTGCTGCTGGTACTCTTCTGCTCGACAACTAACCAACCGGCGATCCAAGCCTCTTCAAGGCCAGAAATTTGCACCTTCAGCCAACCGTTCTTTTCCGCCAAAACCGAGAGAATTTGTCCAGATTGCACTTGCCCTATTTGTTTATAACCGGTACCTGGTCCCTGACGAAGATTAACGGCAGAACCTGTTACGGTTACTTTTTTCGAGATTTTTTCCAAAAAATCGCCCTTAATCCATCCTTCTTGTCCCTTATGTACACAAACTTTCAACCAATTGTTTTTTTCAGCGAGAATAGTTAATACTTGTCCCTCTTTAACTTGTGTCGTAACCGCATAAGCCAACCCCGGTCCACCACGTATATTAACAAGCTTACCTTTCACTACTCCTTCAGACTCAGCTAATACCGGGACTGCGAAAAAAACGAAAACCAAAACTAAACTTAGGAAACACAACTTATGTAGAGACCCGGGTTTAATCCCCTTCACTCCCTCACCTCCTCTAAATTTATCTGCCAATCCTTACTTTTATTCTACTTTCTTGTCAAAATTCCTTTGAAAAGGGGGATGGTAATATCTAACAAGACATTATCCGCGAAAAAACGACCTTCTTTATTTAAGACGAAAATTGAAAAATTTTGTTCCCTAAAAATAAAAGAAGGCGTCATCAGTCATTAACACCTTCCTTTTATACAAAGTATTAAATTTTAAATTCTTCTAAAATATGTTTATTTGATCATGCTTGTATTTCTTACCAAATTATCCTCTAACTGCACATGACCAAGCAAAGTATCAACTTTCCTCCCGTCTACCCTCATCTCCACCTCTTGTACAGTAGGAAACTGAGTCAAGGTATTCACAATAGAATATACTGCTAAATTTTCTGCTGTAGCCGTAGTTGGTAAGTCCTTAATCAAATCATCGCTAAAATCTACAATCGCCAATCCATCTTCCCGCACATTAATATCCAAAAGCTTAGTCTTAGCAGGGAGTGTAGATTTCAACTCCAGCCCGACCGGACCCTTTATTAACTCTTCCATCGTTGCCCGAGCAATCCCCGTAACTTTAGGAATCTCTCTTTCTTCCGCCACTAATTTATTCTCCAGCGGATCGGCAAAATATAAAGTAATTAACTTGGTTTCATCAGCTACAGTAGCCATATCCCCAGGTGTTTCAATAAGGACAACCGGATCATCGAGTATATTATCCTTCGCGGTTCTCTCGCTTTTATCAAAATCCTGTCTAACCTTATTTAATAAACCACAACCTGAAAAAACTAAACAAACTATTAAACTAATAATTACAATCAGGACCGTCCTTTTCATCTCTTTTCTTCCTCCTCCCTCTTTAATTTCTCCTTACATCATATTTGTCTAGAAAAAAAATATGCCTACTAAAGACAATTCATAATTAAGAATTCATAATGCATAATGAAAAAACTGTCCCATCATCTAGTGATAAGACAGTCTCATCTTTCCTTTGCTTTTTTGTGTCTATAAAAAAGCAGAATCAATCCGATTCCTATCGCGACAGCACTAACAACCTGAGCAGCCCGTATATGCGGGGCCAGCATCAAACTATCAGTACGCAAACCTTCGATAAAGAAACGACCTAGCGAATACAAAACGACATAAGTAAGAAAGACATCGCCCCATGGCAAACCTTTTCTTCTTCTCAGCCAAAGCAAAAAGAAAAAAATCCCTAAATCCCAAAGAGATTCGTAAAGAAAAGTAGGATGACGATAGGCACCATCTATATACATCGCCCATGGCAGTGCAGCAGGATCAACCTCATAACCATACGCTTCCTGATTAAAAAAATTACCCCAACGTCCCAGAGCCTGCCCCAGGATAATACTAGGTGCAGCAAGATCAGCGGCCTGCCAAAAATTAATCTGATATTTCTTTAAGAGGAAAAAGGCCGCCAAAAAACCGCCGATTAAGGCACCATGAATAGCTAACCCTCCATGCCAGATTGCCAAAATCTCCGCAAGATTATGCTGATAATACGGCCAATTAAACAAAACATAATACAACCTAGCACCAACAAGAGCAGCGGGTACGGCCAGGAGAATCACATTAAGAATCTGCTCCTGATCAAGCCTTTGTTTTTCAGACTCGCGCAACACTAAAAATGTGCCGATCAGAATAGAAAGAGCAATCAAAAGTCCATACCAGCGAACAGGGAGTGGTCCTATACTAAAAGCAATCGGATCAGGAATAATTTTCATGGAAAGCTTAGTCCTCCTTATACGCTAGGATAACCCTTTTCACAAGGAGTAAACCTGCTCGCCTTCCAAAATATTAATACCGGCTTGACGAATGACAGAGACAGCCTTCTCAGGATTTTCCACCCGAATAATTACCAAAGCTCCCTGGGAAGTAGTCCCTAAAAAAGCATACATATATTCTACATTAATCTCCGCTTCATCAAGTTTTTCTAAAGTACCGGCCAATCCTCCCGGAGTATCCGCTACCTCCATGGCTAAAACATCAGTCATACTAACGGCAAAATTATGCGCCTTCAACGCTTCATAAGCCCTCTCCGGATTATTCACAATCAGACGTAATACTCCAAAATCGGTAGTATCGGCAACCGACAAGGCTCTGATATTAATACCTTCATTTCCTAAAACACGACAGACATGGGCCAGCCGGCCTTTTTTGTTCTCCAAAAACAATGAAATCTGTTTAATCACAACTTGCACCTCCCTATATTTTTCTCCGATCAATCACGCGTTGTATTTTCCCTTCACTCCGCGGCAGAGAATGAGGCTCAACCAATTTTACTTTAGCCGCAAGACCCAACAGAGACTCGAGCTGACAACGGATTTTCCTTTCTAAATCTTCCAGTCCTCTCACCTGATCCGAGAACATTTCCGGGGATACTTCTACCTGAACTTCCAGTTCATCCATACTCCCTTTGCGATCAACAATAAGTAAATAATGAGGCTCGGTTCCACCGGCTTCCAAAATAACAGCTTCCACTTGCGAAGGAAAGACATTAACCCCCCTAATAACCAGCATATCATCAGTTCTGCCCATGACCTTATGCATCCGCACATGAGTCCTGCCGCAAGCACAAGGTTCTTTGGTCAGCACCGTAATATCCCTGGTCCGATAGCGCAAAATAGGCAGTGCTTCTTTAGATAAAGTAGTAATCACAAGTTCCCCTTTTTCTCCATAAGGTAACCTTTCACCTGTTAGCGGATCAATAATTTCCGGAATAAAATGATCTTCGAAAAGATGCATCCCTTTCTTTTCTTGACATTCACAAGCTACACCAGGTCCAATGACCTCAGAAAGACCATAAATATCAACTGCACTAATTTGCAAACGCTTTTCTAATTCTTGCCTCATTCCTTCTGACCAAGGCTCCGCTCCAAAAATACCATATTGCAGCTTTAATTCAGCACGATCCTCACCCATACTTTCCAAAACTTCCGCTAAATGAATCGCATAAGAAGGGGTACACGCCAAAACTGTTGTCCCAAAATCTTTCATAATCATTAACTGACGCTTCGTATTACCACCGGAAATAGGAATTACCGTAGCCCCAATCCGTTCAGCCCCATAATGGAAACCGAATCCACCGGTAAAAAGACCATAACCGTAAGCTATCTGAACCACAGAGTTTTTTGTTGTTCCGCCACAAGTTAAAGCGCGCGCCATTACTTCCGACCAAGTATTGAGATCTGAACGGGTATAACCCACTACCGTAAGTTTACCGGTTGTCCCCGAGGAAGCATGAACCCTTACAACATCGGACATCGAAGCAGCAAACATCCCAAAAGGATAATTATCCCGTAAATCTTGCTTCGTGGTAAAGGGAATTTTGGAGAGGTCCTCTAAAGTTTTAATCTCCGTCGGCTCCAGTCCTATTTCCTGCAGTTTACGGCGATAAAACGGCACCTCATGATAAACTCTTTCTACTATATTTTTCAACCTCTCTAACTGTATCTTTTCTAATTGTTCGCGAGGCATACATTCGTAATGTTGATTCCAGTACATTGTTTGCCACCTTCTTTCCAATATTAAGTTTAAGTATATGTTATTTATACTGCTCCGGCAATACCTTGACATAATTATTTAAACAATTCTCTCTATACGCCTTCCGCGATTAGCTTATCTTCCCTTAAGGAAATACTAATACTGGTTCGTTTTTCGTTTGGGGAGGGAAGCAGATGAACATTTTTTTACCCTATTGGGGTATCGCGCTGGGTTCTTTTATCTTTGCCTTCGGCCTCAATTACTTTATTATTGCCAACGGGCTGGCCGAAGGAGGTTTTACGGGACTTGCCCTGATTATTCATTATCTTACAGGATGGTCTGTTGGGGGGATTTTAATCACCTTAAATATACCTTTGTTTTTTATTGGCTGGAAAATGTGGGGAAAAACCTTCGTTTTCAAAACCTTGTTAGGGGTTTCTGCCACTTCTCTCGCCATAGACCTCACCAGCAGCTTTAATTTTCAAACCCAAGACCTACTCCTAGGGGCGCTCTACGGCGGAGTACTCTCCGGGGTAGGTATCGGTTTAGTGCTTCGTTCCGGCGCAACAACAGGAGGGATAGATATAATTGCCCGGCTGATCCATGAAAAAACAGGAATAAACATGGGGAAAATTTACTTTAGCTTCGATCTGGCGATTATTTCTCTCGTAGCTTTTTTCTTCGGTCTGGAAAAAGCTCTTTATACTTTAGTAGCTCTTTATATTTTCAGCCAAATCATCGACCGCCTAGTCGAAGGGGGTAATGAAGCCCGAGCAGTTATCATCATCTCCGGCGTAAACCAAGTTATTGCTAATGCGATTATTAATGAGCTAGAGCGAGGAGCAACAATTTTAAAAGGTTCCGGTGCTTATACCGGGAAGGAAAAAAACATTCTTTATGTTGTCATCAGTAAACATCAACTGCTCCATTTAAAAAAAATAATTCAGGAGGTTGATCCCAGAGCTTTTATTATTGTCAGTAGTGCCTATGAAGTTTTAGGCGAAGGTTTTCGTCCCCCGAAATAAGTAAAAGCTATTTCTCCAACCGTGCTCCCATTGTATCCAGTTTTTCCTGTACCCACTTGATTTGCTCCGCCCTAAAATCAGCCGGCTTTTCCCGAAATAAGACAGCTCTTGCTGCCGCTACTCCTGCCGCATCGCCTAATACTGCTAAATTAGGTAAAACTCTAACCTCGGCCCACGCCAAAGAAGAACACCCCGCAGCATAACCAGGCAGCAAAAGATTGACACACCCTGTTGATTTAAGCATCGCATAAGGTAAATAAACAGGATGAGCAGGCTGTCCCCCTGCCCTTTGCCAATCAGGTCTTAAATAACTGGTGACCGGCCAGACATAACGGTTCCCCTCTAAAAGGTCTTCATACATAAAAGCATTGATATCCATCATATAATAACCTAACCCAATTCTTTCTACATAATTATCTTGATCCTTACCATCTTGAGAATTACTTCCCGCTTTCTGGATTTCCTGTGTAGTTAAAGCATATCCATCCGACTCCTCCCCGTTCCTAGCCCCCTGTAAAGTATGTACCGTTTCCCGCAGATACATTATTTCTCCAACAATAGGTTGCTTATTTTGATCCCAAACCAAGCTTGCTTCTCCAAAACCGTACATCTCCCCATTTTCTACCACCCTAAACTGCTGCAAAACCTCCAGAAACTCCGGCTTTTGTAAAACCTCTCTCGTCTCTCGCCAAGCTTGATCTACAGTTTTCTGACCAACCCCCTGCACTGGGAAAAGAGCAGTACCCCGATCTTTCTCCCGCGCTCGCCCATCTACATCAAAAACAAGGAGCATATTAACCCACCATTCCTCACTACCAGCTCCGTTTTGCGCAGCATTCAGCGGCTTAATAGCAAAGCCTTGTGACCCATATCTTTCATTGAATCGCCTCACCACAGCATTACTTTGCCAAGTTTCCTTTCCTCCGACAATTGCCCAACTTCCTTGCGTATCAGTAACAAAATGCAAATCTCCTTTTAGGTCAGGCTGAGTCGGTGTTTTTACCCCTTTTACTTTAAACATTAGCGTAGCCGCCTGTTGCCTAGCCCACTCCTCTTCCTGTTCCTCAAGAGGCAAATATTCCCGAGGCCAATCCTGACGCCCCACAACTAAGGGAATAGAGGCAAGACGCGCTAACCTGCCTTCAGCAGAAGCGTCAATAAAAACCTCCCCCTCTACTTTTGAACGTCCTTTCCCCCATAATATAGCGCCTTGCTCATCCCTATAAACAGGTGCGAGAACAATGGATTTAATTACTCGCTGCCCCTTGGCAATTTTCTCCGTTTTTACTTTCCTCAAATCATGTTGATAAAGAATCGTCACATTAGCAAACCGGGCTAAATCTTTTGTAATAATTTCTGCCATCTGCTCAGTATTATAAAACTGTCCGCTTTTCTCAAACCAACGCTGAAAAGAACCTGCCGTAACCAGTTGATTTTGCCAGTAACGAATATCGGCAAAATTCTGTCCCCCTACCGTACCCAACCCGCCTAATTGCGCCACAGGTTCGGGAACAATAAGCAACACCTTTTTTTCCGGTGCTGCCCAAGCCGCGCTATAAGCAGAAGCACAGCCGGCAAATCCTCCCCCATAAATAACGACATCATAGCAAAGCACTGCCGGTACTAAAAAGGGGTGCACAACAAATACCCAAAATATAAAGATGATGCTCGTTGTTAAAAAACCTTTTACCCATAATTTACGCATTTTTTCACCCTTTAACCTACAAGTTCTCATCCCCTTGATTATACCAGATTTTTGCACTCAAAAAAAAACTGTCTCACAACTTAGTTGTGAAACAGTAGCCTTTGCGCTAACTTAACTGTGGATTATCTTTAACAATCTCTGATAAAGAAGCAGCGAGTGCCGTTAAATTTTGCAGCTCGGAAGGAATAATAATCTTCGTCGCTTGCCCGTCTGCCACCTTAGCAAGAGTCTCCAAACTTTTAATCGCAATTACCTGATTATCCGGGGTAGCACTCTTCAACATCTTCAGCCCTTCTGCTGTCGCCCTTTGCACCTTTAGAATTGCTTCCGCTTCCCCTTCTGCTTCTCTTATGGCCGCTTCTCTGTTAGCTTCGGCGATAAGGATGGCCGACTTTTTTTCAGCTTCCGCATTTAAAATAACTGCTTCCTTATGCCCTTCAGCGACACGAATAGCGGCTTGCTTTTCACCTTCGGCCCGCAGGATTGATTCTCTTTTTTCTCTTTCCGCCTTCATCTGTCTTTCCATTGATTCCTGTATTTCGGCGGGTGGGACAATATTCTTTACTTCAACACGATGAACCTTAATCCCCCAAGCACCTGTAGCTGCATCCAAGACACTTCTCATTTTAGCATTAATAACATCACGGGAGGTTAAAGTTTCATCCAATTCTAATTCACCAATGATATTTCTCAAAGTTGTTGTGGTAATATTATCTATCGCTAAAATCGGGTTTTCTACCCCATAAACATAAGCTTTTGGATCAGTCACCTGATAAAAAACCACAGTATCTATAGTCATCGTAACATTATCCCTAGTAATAACAGCTTGCGGCCGGAAATCTTTAATCTGTTCTTTCAAAGAGACTACCGCAGCAATCCTATCTACGACAGGAATTTTAAAATGAAGTCCGACCAGCCATGTCCCTAGATAGGCGCCTAATCTTTCTATAATATAAGCTTCAGTTTGAGGTACCACCCTAACATTAACACCCAAAAAAACAATCACCAAGATAAGAAAAACAAAAGCCATCATTATCTTTCCTCCTTTTCATTATTTTCCCAATTTTTCAACTTTTAAGATAGCACCTTCAATCTCCATAATTACCACTTTTTCACCCACATCTAACGGTTCTTCAGTAAGTGATTCTGCAGTCCAGACTTGCCCTTGTATAATTATGGCACCACTCTCAGGGGGAATAATTTTTTCCTGTACTATTCCTACTTTGCTGATTAAGGCAGGTACCCCCGTTTGTATCGCCCCAATTTTAAAATAATCTTTAGCCAAGGGCCTGAAAAAAATTAACATAATTATGGCCGTAGATAAAAATATTGCTATTTGTAATCCCCAAGAAGCACCCAGCCAAGCAGCTACAAAGGCAATTAAAGCTCCGAAAACAAACCAAAAAGTTGTTAACCCCATCGTCAATGTTTCCATAATCCCAAAGAAAACCGCCAAAACTATCCAAATCCAAGGGAAGCTTATCGTAAAAATATGCCTAACCCCCTTCCATTTTTATTTTCTTGCCTCTTTATTAAAGAACTTTTCACTCTCTTTGCCAAAATAATATACTTTACTATAATCTTACAGTATAAACTCAATATTTACAAACTTATTATTATAATAAAGTTCTTTTTTGTCGATTTATGAACAAGCCTCCCTAATTAAAACGATTTCCCTCGCATAGCCTAGGTTATCATTCGGTGTTTCTAAGATTAAAGGGATTTTTTGCAGATCTTGATCACAAATAATTTTTTTAATTGTTGCTAGCCCCAGATATCCTTCACCTAATTTAGCATGTCGATCTCTTCTAGAACCAAGAGGGAACAGAGAATCGTTTAAATGAAACGCCTTCAATTTATCCCAACCCACAATTTTATCGAATTCGCCTTTAATCCTTACCCAATCCGCAAGGTCATAACCAGCCCCGGTCAAGTGGCAGCTATCCAAACAGACACCTAACCCAGGATTATTATCACAAGCTAGGATAACCGCCGCCAGCTGTTCGAAGGTATAACCAAGTTCCGTCCCCTGACCGGACATTCCTTCTAAGAGAAGCATTGTTTCGTCAGGAAGATCAGCTAAAATCTCCCTTAAACCTTCTATAACTAAAGCTAATCCTTTTTCTTCACCCTGTCCACCATGTGAGCCTACATGCAAAACAAGATAAGGAACTCCCATCGCTTTTATTCTGAGAAGGTCCTCTTGTATCGTGAGACGCGAAAACTCACGCACACCTTTCTTGGCAGAAGCCAAATTATAGGTATAAGGAGCATGAGCTACCACTAAACCGAAATTCTTTATTTTCATTAAATCATGCGCAGCCCTAATTTCCTCAGGGACAAGTGCCCGTGCCTTCCCCCCACGCGGATTACGGGTAAAAAACTGCAACGTATTACCCTTCATTTCTACAACTGTTTGTACTGCTTCGAAAAATCCTTTAGCAATAGAGACATGGGCGCCTATCCACACTTTTTCTGACCTTCCTTCTGAAAGAACTTCTACTTTAGTAAATTCTTAAATTTTTTCTTCCTATATTTCTTTATATCTTTATTCCTCATCCTTAATAATATCCTCTTTAATTTTTAAAGGGAATTCATATATTTTGCACTCGTCCGGCGAGTCAATTTGAGTTGCTTGTTTTTGCACGGTTTGCTCAAAAACATCACCACTAACTAAATTGATCACCCTAATTATTTCATTAAGACCATCTATTTCATTTTCAACTATAAACTCACCGGCCGGAGATCGTAAATCCGTGAGATTAGCCAAAAGAGCCCGCAGCATTTCTCTGGATAAAGTAATGCGTACATGGGACATAAGCTTTCTCCCCCATAAAAGAATAATCCTAGTTTATTATAGAAAAGAAAGCATTAATTGCTACACCCGGGACAACCTGTTTACAGCTAAATAACAACTATTTTATAGTTAAGAACAACTTATCCCTCTAATCTTATAATTCGAGAATATCTGCATAATTCCTGCACTATCAGTTAATTGTTTCATAATGCTTAGCTAATAATTCTTGGCAATTCTACCATTCCTGCTCCTTGCTGTTCCTGACCTAACTTCTGGATTTTCACCGCTCCGCTTGCCATAATCTCCTTAATCCTAGTTGGGGGTAAAGAACCATAATAATTAAGCAAATCGGCAACTGTTCCCGTAAGATGAGGAGCAGCAAAGGAAGTGCCACTTTTCACCTCATACCTTCCCCCCACCCAAGCAGAAGGGATCTCTACACCCGGGGCACAAAAATCAACCTCCGGTCCCGTGCTGGAAAAAGCCGCCAGCCGATCCAGCTTATCCGTAGCGGAAACAGCGATAACCTGAGGGAAACGGGCCGGATAATTTACCGAATTACTCCCCCCGTCATTACCTGCCGCCGCAACCAAAACGATACCGCGCCTGTCTAAATATTGAATCACTCGATAAAATGTTTGATTAGTCTCCGTAGTAGAGAAGCTCATATTAATGATCTCCACTTGTCGCCTCGCTAACCAATCCAGCCCTTCAATAATATCTGATAAATTCCCTTTCCCCTTCTTATCAAAAGCTTTGACAATATAAAAATCGACATAAGGATTGATCCCGGTTAATCCGATTGTTCTCCCCGTAGACCCGATAATACCAGCCACATGTGTCCCATGCCCATAATCATCCATAAATTGATGCTTACCATCCAAAGTACAAATGCCACCCTTGATATTCTCGCTTAAATCGGGATGATAATAATCAATACCTGTATCAATAATTCCTATGCGCACCCGTCTCTCCTTTAGTTTACTCCAAACCTGAGGGGCACCGATTCTTTGCAAACCCCATCCCGCACTTTCCTTATTAAAAAAAAGAGGATAAGGCTTAGGTTTAATCATCGGCTTGCTAAGAGGTAAGTGGGCAAAAGGGAAGAAAGACTTAAAAAAAAGCTCCCCCGGATACCAGCAAAGTTTAAACTCGAGGTCATCTTCTGCCTGCAACCTATCCGGCTCACCTCTTACAGCCAGCGAAACATCGTCTTCCGACGGAAATTCACATAAATACCCCTCCACAAGAGGCAGTTTTTTGATCATTTTGCCTCCGAATCTTTCCAAGCTTTGTTTTAAAAACTCTATATCTCCGGAATTTCTTAAGGTTATAATTTTTCTAACCTTGTTCTTGGACCTTTCTTTTGCCATAAAACATCACCTTTCTCCACATTAAAGATCAGCATTTTTATCTGCTGTACCTTATGCGGGGAAAAGTTTTTTCGTCACTATTAGGACAAATTCTCTCTTTCTTGTTATAATGTTAGTATCATCTAAAGGATGTGAATTTTATGAAAAAATCAGTCCTAATCTGGGGTTTCGTGCTTACTCTTTTCTTCTGCGGCTTATTATGCGGTTGTGATCATTCCACCACTGATAGTCCTCCCACCACCACACTCCCCGAACCTCCACCGGAGAAAAATATTATCATTACGGCGGTAGGCGACATTATGATGCACAATACCCAAATCCAGGCAGGATATCAGCCTCAACTTGGTACATATGACTTTTCTTCTTTTTTTACTAAAGTAACGCCCTTCCTCCAAACCTCTGATTTCGTGATTGGGAATCTAGAAACAACCCTCGGGAAAGACCCCAAACAATACAGTGGTTACCCTCGCTTTAATTCACCCGCTATCCTGGCCCAAAACCTCAAAGAAGCCGGCTTTGATTTATTAACCACAGCCAACAACCATTGTCTGGATAAGGGGATCAGCGGTCTCAACAGCACCCTTGACTGTATAGAGGCGGCAGGGCTTTTACACGTGGGAACCGCTCGCAGCCAAGAAGAAAAGGAGACGATTCTTTTTACCGAGATTCAAGATGTAAAAATCGCTTTCCTTGCTTATACTTATGGGGCTAATGGACTTAAACCTCCTCGTGGCCAAGAGTTCGCGGTAAACTTTATCGAAGAAGACCAAATTATCGCTGACCTAAAAAAAGCCCGAAACGAAGGGGCACAACTAATTATTCTGTGCCTGCATTTCGGACAAGAATACCAGGAACATCCCGATAGTGTTCAAATTAGATTGGCCAAAACATTCTTGCATGCAGGGGCCGACGTAATCCTAGGGAATCATCCCCATGTGCTGCAACTAACCCAAACCTATCAACAGGAAGAAGATAAAACTCAATTTGTGATTTACTCCTTAGGAAATTTTATTTCCGACCAAAAAGGGCTAGCTAGAAAATCCAGCATGATCCTCAACCTGCATTTCGGTATAGATACCCTCACCGGGGAACCTTACTTTAAAGAAGCCACCTCTATCCCGATCTGGACGAGAAAATATAAAAAAGAAGGCAGACTAACTTTTGAAGTCCTACCTTTAGAAGAAACTTTAACTAAAATTAGAGCAGCAGAAACGGGGGACTTTACTCTCGAGGAAATCCAAGAATTAGAACAAGCCTGGTTACATATTTCTTCTTATATGAAAAGTTGAATTAAAAAGAGGTTGAATCTTGATGATTGGTGGAGCACGAGTTTTAAAAACGGGGATTGCCGTAACAATCAGTATGTATATTTGCGTTTTCTTTGACATTCAACCGGCAGTCTTTGCTGGTGCGGCAGCTGTTCTAAACCTGCAACCCTCACTGGGCAAAAGTCTTTATAACGCCTTAGAGCAAATTTTAACCCAATTCATCGCCATCGGCATGGCCATCATCCTTGGGCTAACTATCGGTGGCAATCCTTTAGTCATGGGCTTAAGCACCATCTTAGTTCTTTTAATCTGTAATCACTTTAAATGGCGTAGCAGTATCTCGGGAGGAATTATGGCCACCATTTTCGTCTTGGGTTCCCCGCCTGATCAATTTTTAAATCATGCCCTGATGCGTTCTTTAGCTATCTTTATCGGGGTAGGAGCTGCCCTTCTCGTCAATATAACCATTGCCCGGCCGCACTATGAAGCACCCCTTCGCTCTAAATTAATGGAACTGAACAAATTCATCATGGCTAACTTTAGCCAAGTTGTGCAAAACTATCTGCAATTAACACCACCTAATCCTGATACTTTAAAAGGACTAGATAAGCAAGCAGGAAAATTTTTTAATGCAGTTCACGACTACTATGACTTATATAAACATGACCTCGGGCTTTTAAAAGATGAAGAAAAAGACGCTCAGAAAATAAAAACCAAACTATACCGGGATTATTTAACTTATAATAAAGGGCTTTGGCAAAGAACGAAGGATATCTTCTTTTTAGCACAAGAACGCAGTAAAAGAAGAGAAGAAGCAGGGAACTTACCGATTAGTGAGGATTTTCAACAAATTCTCCGGCTTATTAATAATACTCTGGAGCTCCTTAGCCAACAGAACCAAGAACTACAAAAAAAAATAACAGGAGAAACTACCACTATCGCTAAGGAACCTCATATCTGGAGTAAACTTGACGAGATTATCAACCAATGGCATGGCCATTGCTGTGAAGGAAGCTATTATCTCCATGCCTTGATTGAAGTTTCCCTGATTACTTATAAAATACGCTGGGCAGCCAAAGAATCAGCTTGTTTACTCGATTTTAAAAATAATGTGAATTGACATTTACACCTAACCTTCTTATAATTAATATTGTTTACTGTAAAAATATCTTTTTTGCTACTGTAGCTCAGCCGGCAGAGCAGCTGATTCGTAATCAGCAGGTCAGGAGTTCGAGTCTCCTCAGTAGCTCCAGTCATCAAAATTGTCTCTGTGATAACTTTTATCACAGAGATTTTTTATGCCAATTTATTGACCAAACGGGCAACAGATATAAACTTTACAATAGTGCATTTATTGGATTTCGAATCTGGTTGGTCAAGTTTTTACTCTTGATTGAGATATAAAAGTTTACTACTGTATCATCGGGGATTATGACATAAAAATACACCTCCAAATGTTAGTTTAGGTGTCTAACTTTGGAGGTATACTCTATGTTTCTAAGTCTCCTAATTAATTAAAACTAAGCCTTCCTTTTAGCTGCTCTCACTAACGATCACGCAATTTTTCCCTTTTGCTTTCGCCAGATATAAGGCCTCATCAGCTTTCTTGGTTAGGATATGAACGTCCTGAACCTTTTCATTTAAGCAACATATCCCGAAACTCGCCGTTACACCAAGTTTTAAAGGGCTTTCCTGTTTATTTACAACAATCTCCTGCATACTTACACGCAGTCTCTCCGCTATAGATTCTGCTTTTTCAGCTTTTATCTCCGGTAAACAAATAATAAATTCCTCGCCGCCATACCTGCCAATAAAATCATATTTTCTCAAGAATGAAGAGAAACAGGCGGCAACACTTTTCAGAACCTCGTCTCCCACTAAATGACCATAATTATCATTTACCTTTTTAAAATCATCTAAATCCACCATAATCAAGGAAAGAGGCTTACCTAACCGGTTACAACGTTCAGCCTCACTTTCCAAACGACCCATAAATGCCCTTCGATTAAGAATCCCGGTTAAAGAATCCGTTAAAGCAAGCTGCATAATCCTATTCTCTAAATTAATAACCCTTTCCCCTGTCTTCAAGCGAAACTTCAATTCCATTTCATTAAAGGGTTTAACAATATAATCATCAGCACCCGCCTCAAGCCCTTTAACCACATCTTCCTTACTCGAATTTGCCGTAAGGAGGATCAAATAGATATAACTTTTATTAATTGTCGAACGAACCTTTGCACACACCTCTAAACCATCTGCTCCAGGCATTACCCAGTCAATTATCGCCAGTTTGGGACCGTTTTCTTCCTGCAGCTTTTCTAAGGCCTGTATGCCATCATTGACAACCTCGACACTATAACCCCAACTGCTTAGTGTATCTTGTAAGATTCTTTGATAATACTTACTGTCTTCCGCAACAAGAACTTTCAAGATATTTTCCTCCTAACCACACCTCACTATATTACTAATTTATATATTCTCTTTCTTAAGCATAATTCCCTTTATTTGTTTTACTTTAACTTAACTCTGCAATCACTGCATCGGTCATGGCACTAGTTCCCACACGAATATAATTGGGCAACCAAAGATCTGCGGTTCTCAAACCACGATTTAAAACCCTCTCTACCGCCCTCTCTACTGCTATCGCGGCCTCGGGCTGCTGCCAAGAAAGCCTCAACATCATGGCTACGGAAAGGATTGCCGCTAAAGGATTAGCCAGATCCTGTCCGGCTATATCGGGCGCCGAACCATGCACCGGTTCGTACAAAGCAGGGCCTTCCCCAAGACTGGCTGAAGGCAGCATCCCTAGAGATCCACCCAAGACAGAAGCCTGATCAGAAAGAATATCGCCAAACGTGTTTTCCGTAACCAGCACATCAAACTGCGAGGGATTTAGACAAAGCTGCATGGCACAATTATCTACATACAAATGATTTAAAGAAATATCCGGATAATTAACCGCCTCTTCCAAAACAATTTTACGCCACAAGCGAGAAGTATCCAAGATATTCGCCTTATCAACAGAAGTCACCTTTTTGCGTCTTTGACGCGCCAACTCAAAAGCAATCTTAACCAAACGCCTAATCTCCTTGTCACTATAAGCAATTGTGTCAAAAGCTCTGGTTTCTCCGGCAATTGTCTCGGTACCCCTTGCGCCGAAATAAGCCCCGCCGGTTAACTCCCTGACAATGAGCAAATCTACTTCGGCTATCCTTTCTTTTTTAAAAGGCGCTTGTTCCATTAACTGAGGCCAACATTTAACCGGCCGCAGATTGGCATAAAGCCGTAACTCTTTACGAATAGCCAAGAGCCCTTGTTCAGGACGTACTTTTTTCTCCGGGCCATCCCATTTCAGTCCGCCGACAGCTCCCAAAAAGACCGCATCACTTTGCGCCACCAGCTCTTTTGTTTCCCGCGGGAAAGGCTCCCCTGTTTCATCAATAGCACTACCGCCAATTAAACCGGTACGATAAGTATAATCAAGGTTATATTTTATTTTTAGTGCGGCCAAAACTCTTAACGCCTGTGTGGTAACCTCCTGACCAATCCCGTCTCCCGGAAGACATGCTAACCTAAACATCATGCTTCACCTTCTCCCTAACATAAGGAATCGCCCCGCCGGCACTAAGAATTTCTACCATAAAAGCAGGGAAGGCTTCCCCTTGATAAGTTCGCCGATTCGTTAAATCTTGAATTATTCCCGTACCCGGATCTACCTCTAAAAGAGCCCCTTCCTTGATCACCCTAGCTGCCTCAGGGGCTACAATAACAGGAAGCCCAATATTAATGGCATTACGATAAAAGATTCGCGCATAACTCTCCGCAATAAGACAACTAAAACCTGCATATTTTATAGCTACAGGGGCATGTTCCCGTGAACTGCCACAACCAAAATTTTTTCCGGCTACCAGAATATCTCCCGGCTGAACCTTGGCTGTAAGATTAGGGAGCAGCACCTCCAAACAATGAGCAGCCAGAAAATCACCCTCCGAACGATTCAAATAACGGGCGGCAATAATTAGGTCTGTATCAACATCATCTCCTACTTTCCAAACTTTACCCTTTAACTTAACTAAACCCATTATCGACACACCTCCTCGGGAGAAGCAATCCGACCCAAAAGAGCAGAAGCTGCAGCAACAGCAGGATTAGCCAAATAGACCTCACTTTCCGGATGCCCCATCCGCCCCACAAAATTCCTATTCGTCGTCGCTACTGCACGCTCGCCCTTCGCTAAAATCCCCATATACCCGCCCAAACAAGGGCCACAAGTCGGCGTACTGACCACCGCTCCCGCTTCTACAAAAATCTCCACTAAACCTTCCCGCACGGCTTGCAGATAAATCTCCCTAGTGCCGGGAATCACAATAACTCTCACTTCCGGATGAACTTTTTTTCCTTGGAGAATACTTGCCGCAACCTCTAAATCCTCCCAACGTCCATTAGTACAAGAACCGATTACCACTTGGTCTATCTGCACCTCTCTTGCTTCCAGAACATCCCTCGTCTTAGACGGTAAATGAGGAAACGCCACCTGAGGCTGCAGATTAGTTACATCTATTTCGATAACCTCACTATAAACGGCATCCTCATCACTTTGGTAAATCTGCCACGGTCTTTGCGCTCTCGTCCGGACATACTCGATCGTTTTTTCATCAGCAGGCATAATCCCGTTTTTCGCACCTGCCTCGATCGCCATATTCGCCATCGTCAGCCTGCCATCTACCGACAAATTACTAATCGCTTCCCCCACAAACTCCAGCGTCTTATACCTTGCCCCATCTACGCCGATTCGGCCAATCACCGCCAAAATGTAATCTTTTCCTGTAACCCAAGGGTTCCGAGGTTTACCCTGCAAAACAATCTTCATCGTCTCCGGCACCCTAAACCACAGTTCTCCCCTCGCCATACCCACAGCCAGATCCGTACTCCCCACACCCGTAGAAAAAGCAGCTAACCCGCCATAAGTACAGGTATGAGAATCAGCACCAATCACTACATCACCAGGCAATACTAAACCCTGCTCCGGCAAAAAACAATGTTCAATCCCACAACGTCCTACCTCATAATAATGAGATAAATCCTGTTTGCGTGAAAAACTCTTTAATTCCAGACATTGTTGGGCTGAATCTATATCTTTCGCCGGGGCAAAATGATCGGGAATTAAGACAATTTTCTCCTTGTCAAAAACCTGCTCAATCCCAATCTTCTCAAACTCCTTAATCGCTAAGGGCCCGGTAACATCATTCGCCAAAACCAAATCTAATTTAGCATTAACGAGTTCTCCTGCCGCCACTTCAGTTAACCCGGCATGTGCCGCTAAAATCTTTTCCGTCATTGTCATGCCCATCTTTATCTCCCCCTTTCTTAAAATTCGAGATTCGACCTCGCTGTTTTAGACAAGCGTGCAAGTTTTGGGACGGTTCTTAGCTTGTTTAACTATGAAGGCAGTACTTGGTTAAAACAATGAAGGATAGGGGACACACCTGCTGAAGCTAAAGTAGTAACAAAGGACAGGAATGTCCCCAACGTATAAGCACGAAACGGAAAACGCACCGCCTCCCCCTCCCTAGGGAAATATACCGTACCGATCTTGAGGTTCGAAGTTCGAAGTTCGCAATTCGCAATTCCTCGTACTGTTGTTTTAGCCTAAATACTGCCGGAGGGTGACTTAGCGCAGGTCAGCTTAACGTCCTTAGCGAAGGTGAGGTTAGTAATACCGAGGAGCCGACAAGGATGTCGGCACCAGGGCAAACTGAGCATGGACGCGAATTGAGCCCGTTCGGCATTACTCCGAACCAAGCTTTAGGACGTGCTGACCGCAGCTACGGATACCTGAGGCGGTACCTGGCTAAAACAACTAAACGAGAGCACGAAACGGAAAACGGTACGGTATATTTTACTTTACCAGTTCCGGATATTTCCGCACGATCTTATTCAAAGCATTAAGATACGCCTTGGCACTCGCCTCAATAATATCTACACTCAACCCTCTGCCCATAAAAACATCTTTATTTATAGAGACACGAACCACAACTTCACCTTGGGCATCTTTTCCTTCCGTAACCGCACTAATACTATAAGACTCCAATTTTACGGGAAGATTAACGGTTTTCTCAATTGCCTTATAAGCAGCCTCCACAGGCCCATCGGCACAAGCAGCCTCTTCTGCCAATTCTCCACGAATTTTGATGCCCACAGTAGCTGTAGCCGAGATCTTCGTTCCAGAGGATATCTGTAAATGTTCAAGAACATACACTTCCTCCCCGCTCCCGAGGATATGGCTATCTAACAGCATCAGCAAGTCCTCATCCAAAATCTCCTTTTTTCGATCTGTCAGCTGCTTGAATTCACCGAAAGCCTTATTCAGAGCCTCCCCTTCCAAGTTATAACCTAATTCCTGGAGTTGCAATTTAAAAGCATGTCGTCCGGAATGTTTACCCAAAACAAGCTTATTGGAACTGATCCCCACCATTTCCGGATTCATAATTTCATACGTTTCCCGTTCTTTCAGCACACCGTCCTGATGAATTCCCGATTCATGCGCAAAAGCATTTTTCCCTACAATCGCCTTATTCGGCTGAATCGCCATACCGGTAAAGGTACTAACCATCCGGCTGGTACGATAGATCTCTTGCGTATTAATCCCTGTGCTAAACCCTAAATAATGACGTCGTGTATAAAAAGCCATCACCAATTCTTCTAAAGAAGCATTCCCGGCACGTTCCCCAATTCCATTAACAGCAACCTCTACCTGCCTCGCTCCATTACGAACAGCAGCTAGGGAATTAGCTATGGCCATCCCCAAATCATTATGACAATGCACACTAATTACGGCCTGAGCAATATTGGGAACCCCTTCGCGAATCGCCTTAACGAATTCACCAAACTCCCAAGGGGTAGCATAACCCACCGTATCCGGGATATTAATGACCTTAGCGCCAGCCTCAATAACCTCAGTAAAAACCTCGCGGAGAAAAGGAATCTCACTACGAAAAGCATCCTCAGCGGAAAACTCGACCTCATCTACCAAGCTCTTGGCCAGCCTAACCCCCTCAATCGCCATCCGCTTTACTTCTTCCCTTGATTTCTGCAGTTTCCGCTGCATGTGAATCTCCGAAGTAGCAATAAACGTATGAATCCGCGGCTTTTCAGCATCTTTTACCGCTTCATAGGCTGCCCTGATATCACGCTGATCAGTACGCGCCAAAGCCGTAATCACAGGACCCTTTATTTCTCTGGCTATCTGTTGGACAGCTTTAAAATCTCCGGAGGAAGCAATTGGGAAACCAGCCTCAATTACATCTACACCCAATTTAGCCAACTGTTGAGCAATCGCTAACTTCTCTTCCATGTTCAAATTCACACCAGGGGACTGCTCCCCATCCCTTAGTGTTGTATCAAAAATATAAATTCTCTGATCACCTGTACTCATCCCTTTTACCTCCCTTTTACCTCGTCAAGTTTCTTCCATAAATCATTTCATCTAACCCTTGCGCATTTAAAACCATAGGGTAGACATTATGATGGGAAGAAAACAAGACCTCCAAAATGACTAAACCGGGGTGTTGTATAAATTTCTCTAGCTTTTCTGATAGTTCTTCCTGCTTCTCCACACGTAAACTCAAAGCACCATAAGCCCGAGCAAGATCCTGAAATTTCGGCAGCTTCTTAAAATGTACGGAGACATGCCTGCCCTCACAATAATGATCTTGCAACTGTTTAACCATGCCTAACGCCTGATTATTAAAAATGATAATTTTTAAGGGCAGCTCCTCTTCCAGACAGGTTCCCAACTCCGGGATCCCCATCTGAAAACTGCCATCACCGGTAATGACCACCACAGGACGCTTAGGGAAAGCCTCCTGAGCTCCTATCCCTGCCGGTATACCATAACCCATCGTTCCTAGACCGCCGGAACTAATAAAAGTACGCGGCTTTTGCAAATTCAAACCCTGTGCTGCCCACATTTGATGTTGACCAACATCAGTAGTAATAATGGCCTCTGCGGGCAAAACATCATTCAAAGCGGCAATTATTTGGCTAGGAATTATCCCTTCTTCTTTCTCCACTGATTTTATTTCTACTTTTTCAACATTCTCTAAGGCCAACCACCAGGATTCCTTCTTTTCCTTAGGCAAACATTCCAGAATTTGATTTAACACTATTTTTAAATCTCCGACCAAAGGAAGATCAGCCCATACATTCTTCCCGATTTCCGCACTATCAATATCAATATGCATTATTTTAGCCTGTGGAGCAAACTTCTGTACATTTCCCGTAACCCGATCATCAAAACGCATTCCCAGAGCTATGAATAAATCACAAGACTGCACAGCCAAATTAGCCTTAGCCAATCCGTATGCTCCTAACATCCCTAAGGAGAGGGGATGTTCCCGTGGAATACTCCCCAAACCCATCAACGTATTAACTACAGGGATATGCAGTTTTTCTGCCAGATACAATAACTCTTCCTCTGCCTGTGCGCTGATCACTCCTCCGCCAGCACACACCAAAGGACGTTGCGCTTCCTTAATCAACTGGATTACCTGTTTAATTTGCCCTTTATGCCCTACCAAATTGGGCTTATACCCGCGTAAATCCAAACTTTTACATTCTTTGAATTCCGCCAAAGAAGCAGAGACATCTTTAGGAATATCAAGCAAAACCGGACCCGGACGTCCACTTCCCGCTATATAAAAAGCCTCTTTCACAATTCTGGGGAGCTGGCTAACCTCTTTGACTAAATAATTGTGTTTAGTAATCGGGTCAGAAATTCCGGTGATATCCACCTCTTGAAAGGCATCAGTTCCCACCATCCCGGAAGAAACCTGGCCGGTAATAACCACCATGGGGATGGAATCCATATAGGCTGTAGCCACACCTGTAATCAAATTAGTAGCACCGGGGCCGGAAGTAGCCAAACACACACCGGTCTTACCACTAGCCCGTGCATAGCCACTAGCGGCATGAGCAGCCCCTTGTTCCTGCCGTACGAGAACTGTCTTAATCTGTGGGGACTGATGCAGCGCATCAAAAATCTCTAAAGCAGCTCCTCCCGGATAACCGAAGATAACCTCTACACCTTCTTTTTCCAAGCACTTCACCAAAATTTCTGCCCCCGGTTCCATAGGAACACACCTCCACAATTTATTTCTTTTTCAGCCAAGACATCTTACTTCTTAATTCCTTACCCACCTTTTCGATGGGATGCTCTGCGTCTATTTTCTTAAGCGCATTATATTTCGGTCTTCCCGCCATATTCTCTAAAATCCATTCCTTCGCAAAAGTACCGTCCTGGATCTCCTTTAAAGCTTTCTTCATTTCTTTTCTGGTTTCTTCTGTAATCAGGCGGCGACCAATCATGATATCTCCATACTCTGCTGTATCACTAATCGAATACCTCATATTTGAGATACCGCCTTCATAAATTAAATCAATAATCAGCTTTAATTCATGGCAAACCTCAAAATAAGCCGATTCAGGCTGATAACCAGCACCAACTAAAGTATCAAAACCTGCTCTGATCAATTCGGTTAAACCACCACAAAGAACACACTGTTCACCAAAAAGGTCTGTCTCTGTTTCTTCCTTAAACGTCGTTAAGAGCACACCTGCTCTTGTACAGCCAATTCCTCTGGCATAAGCAAGCGCCAAATCCATAGCCTTACCACTGGCGTCCTGATATACGGCCACCAAGCCCGGAATACCGGTTCCTTCTGTATACAATCTCCTCACCATATGACCAGGCCCCTTCGGAGCTACCATAAACACATCAACATCTGGAGGCGGGACAATCTGACCAAAATGAATATTAAAACCATGCGAAAAAATCAAAGCTTTGCCAGGCTTCATGCCGGGAGCAATCTCCTGCCTATAAACCTCCGCCTGTTTCTCATCAGGGAGTAAAACTTGAATCAAATCAGCCTTTTCCGCTGCTTCCGCGATCGTGTAAACCTTGAGTCCGGCAGCCTCGGCCTTACTCCAAGAAGAACTGCCTTTTCTTAAACCAACAATAACGTCAACTCCACTTTCCTTCAGGTTCTGTGCTTGGGCATGCCCTTGACTGCCATAACCCAAGACTGCCACCGTCTTTCCTGTTAAATTATGCAAATTCGCATCCTGATCATAAAACATTTTTGCCATTTGTAATAACCTCCTCAATTTAATTTATTTAAATCTTAAATCATTTAACCCCTCTGACCATCGAAACCTTACCTGTCCTCACCAATTCCTTAATCCCAAAAGGTCTTAAAGATTGAACAATCGCCTCTATTTTCCCTTCATCCCCTGTTGCTTCAATAATTAAGGAACGCCTCCCGATATCGACAATCCGACAGCGAAAAATCTCCATCAATTGCAGAATCTCCTGACGTGCGGCCTGATCAGCCGAAACCTTAATCAAAAGCATCTGACGATCTACTGTTTCTTCATTAGTGATATCTTGAATCTTAATAACCTCAACCTGTTTATTCAACTGTTTAGTAACCTGTTCAATCACTCTTTCATCACCGGCTACAACCAAAGTCATCCGCGAAACACCCTGATCTTCTGTTTCTCCGACGACTAAACTTTCAATATTATAACCGCGGCGGGCAAAAAGTCCGGCCACATGAGATAAAACGCCGGGCCGGTTTTCAACTAAGACGGCTAATGTGTGCTTCACCATGCCACCTCCCTAACATCTCACTAGGTTTTCCACCCGGGGGAACCATCGGCAAAACATTCTCTCCGGCATCAACAAGACACTCTACCACCACAGGACCTGTATGCTGCAAAGCTTTACTCACTATCTCTTTTGTTTCCTCAGGCTTCCTAATCTGCCATGCCTTGACCCCATAAGCTTCAGCCAATTTAATAAAATCGGGTCCACCGGTAAAGAGCGAATGAGCATAATGCCCGTTAAAGAAAAGCTCCTGCCACTGTCTGACCATCCCTAAACACGAATTATTAATCAGAAAAATCTTCACCGGAAGTTGATACTCCGCCATTACCGCCAGTTCCTGCACAGTCATCTGAAAACCGCCGTCACCGGTAAAAAGGATTACGGTTTCCCCGGGTCTGCCCAAAGCTGCCCCCATCGCGGCGGGAAGCCCAAAACCCATTGTTCCTAAACCTCCGGAGGTAATAAAGTTTCGTCTCCCTTGCACAGGATAATGCTGGGCAACAAACATCTGATGCTGCCCTACATCAGTAACCACGATAGGCTGATTAACAGCTTGCCGGGCCACCTCCCTCATTACTGCCTGAGGTTTTAATAAAGAATTTTGCGAAAACGTAAGGGGATATTCCTTAGCCCAAGCTTTAATCTGGTCCAGCCACGGTTCCAGAGCAAAACTAACCTTTTCCTCCCGTAAAACCTGTAAAAGCATTTGCAAAAATTTTTTCGCATCACTAACTACAGGAAACTCAACACGCACATTTTTAAATAATTCTGCCGGATCAATATCTACATGAATAATACAGGTATCAGCGAGAAAATGCTGAGGATTCCCGGTAACCCGATCACTAAACCTAGTTCCTAAAGCCAGTAAAACATCACACTGACTCAACGCTAAATTGGCTGCCGGTTTACCATGCATCCCAATCATCCCCAGGGAACCGCCCTCTTCTTCCGGAATCACACCTTTCCCCATCAATGAGGTAACCACAGGGATTCCGGTATACTTGGTAAAGTCCTCTAACTCCTCCCAGGCTCCGGCGGAAACCACTCCTCCTCCTGCAAACAAGAGTGGTTTTTGAGCCTTTTTTAATACTTCTGTGATCCTCCCCAACTGTCTAGCCAAACCATTCTTAAAGGGAATTTTATGTTTGCGCGTACTAAGCACAACTTCTGAAAAATCAGCAGTACCTGTAAACACATTTTTAGGAATATCCATAAGTACCGGTCCAGGGCGTCCCTCTCTAGCGACTTGCCAAGCTTCTTCCAAAGCCTCAGGCAAATTATCCAATTCCTTAACCAAATAATTATGTTTAGTAATCGGCATCGTGATACCGACAATATCTGCTTCCTGAAAAGAATCCCGGCCAATACTTTCTACCCCCACCTGACCGGTAATCGCCAAGATGGGCACAGAATCTAAATTAGCATTAGCAATCCCTGTCACCAAATTGGTGGCACCAGGTCCCGAGGTAGCTAAACATACGCCAGTTTTACCGGTAGCGCGAGCATAACCATCGGCGGCATGAATAGCCCCCTGTTCATGTCGAGTGAGAATATGCTGAATAGAGGAACGACCTAAAACATCATACAAAAATAAAACAGCGCCCCCCGGATAGCCAAAGACTAAATCCACGCCTTTTTTCTCCAAAAACCTAACAATATACTCAGCGCCATTCATAAATTAACACCTCCTTAAAAAATCTTATAAAAAAAAATCCCCATCCATGACAGTATTCAAAACCGTCAGGGACGAGAGGATTCCCGCGGTACCACCCTGATTACCTCACCAAGAGGTCTCTTGCTTTTATCAAATAACGGTTTGCCACCGGCTTACCCTACTTTTCTTTCGAATAAGCAGCTCTGGGACGAGACTAGTTAAACTACGTGCACTGGTTTCCACCTCTCCCAGCTCTCTGGAACACATTTAAGAATAACAGTTTCCCTTCATCGCTATTATTATATAATAAAATTGAACTTAGTATACACAAAACAACTGGTCCCTGTCAACACCTTTTTTCATAAAAAATTAAAAAATTATCATCAAAAATTAAAGGAGGCCTGCTTTTACGGCCTCCCTTCCGGTTACCTTCTTATTCCCTTTTTACATCCGTATGCAGACGATTGCCCATGAGAAACGTTATGGAGTATAGACCGGCTAACCCCACAAGAGAATAGACAATTCGACTGAGAAGTGCTGTTTGCCCCCCAAACAAAGCGGCAACGAGATCAAAACTAAATAACCCAATAAGTCCCCAATTCAATGCGCCAATAATCACGAGAACAAGTGCTAAGGTATCCACTAACTTCACTCCTTTACCCTAATTTTTTCTTCTTCTCTCTAGGATGGCGCATTTTTCCGGATTTTATTCCTTTCTGCCGTAAAATTAATCATCTCTGAACGTTCCTTTAATTTATGCAAGACCTTTTCCGCCTCTGCACCCTCTAAAACTTTAGGCTGAAAATCATTATACCCTTCCCTTGTCGTCATCGAACAAGGAATAACCCTGCTTGTCGTCCTCACCAATTCCCCTTCAACAAAAGTAAACGTCTGCCGATAAATAAGCGTATCCCGATCATAAGGCTGCCGATTCCCGCCAAAACAAAAATTACCTAAACTAAAGACAACCTGTTTCCCCTTGTATTCCCTAATTCCCTGCAAGACATGAGGATGATGTCCTAAAACAAGGTCTGCTCCTGCCTCAATCGCTAATTGGGCCAATTCATACTGTTTCAAAGAGGGCCTAATCTCCCGTTCATTTCCCCAGTGAAAACTAACAATAACTAAATCGGTCTGCTCGGACAAAGCCTGAACAGACTCGACAACTTGTTCTTTTAGAGCAGCATAAGCCTGCCATACCCCTTTATATGAAAACTGATTAAAACCTAAAAAGCCGACCTTGATCCCCTTAATCTCCTTAATTAAAACATGATCGAAACCGCAATAGGCAATCCCCGCTTTTTCCAGACTGTGTAAGGTTTCCCGATAACCTGCTTCTCCATAATCATAAGTATGATTATTAGCTACATTAACTACCTCGACACTACCCTCCGCAAGAATCTGGGCATAAAGCGGTTCTCCCTTTAACCAATAAACCGCCTGTAAAGAACTTTTATCTTTCCTTTGCTCAGCTGTAGTCAAACACGTTTCTAGGTTCGCAATAGTTAAATCATCTTCCGCTAAGACAGCGCTGACGTTAGCCAAAAAATAACCACAATCCTTCTTGTTTTCCGTAAAAACAGTAGCAAAAGTATGCCCCCGCTGCGCATATTCTGTCCCTAAGGCACAATCACCAATTGCACTTATCGTTAAAGAGACTTCTTCTGCCCTTATTTGTTGAACAACCGGCATAGCGACCACCTCTTCCTCCGTTATCGGCGGCGGCTCAACTAGAAACTGTTGCGCTGATATACCCAAAAACAAAAAAGCGACCACAATAATTATGGAAATTTTGGCGATGTTTTTAAACATAACAATCCTCACAGCCCTCATTTCTCAAAGGAATTCGCATTGAAAAATTAAATTAACCAGACAAACTATTGTTTCTTTATTTTCCTGAATAATCCTGCTGCCTCTTTAAATCCTTTCCATTAGCCAGGTTTTTTCTCAAGGCACAACCGAGCGAGCAAGTTCAATTGAAGGGATCACTGCATTTTGTTATTTGCCGTCATATAAAGTATTAATTTTTAAGATATATAGGTTTTTTATAAAAAATAGTTGAAAATTTCTTGATAATATAAAAACAAAAGTCTAAAATGTATATACTACAAACAATACAATTCGAGGAGGAAAAATGATGAAAAAAACCATATTTACCGGTGGACTATTGATAAGAGGGAATGGCGAAGTAGTAGAAAATTCCATGGTTATTGTAGAAGAAAAGAAGATTAAGTATGCCGGTCCAATGATAGATACTGACCTTGAGGGCAATAAGGTAGATCTAAAAGGCAAGACCATTATGCCAGGCTTAATAGATACACATCTTCATTTTGGCGGCACTCTAAGTGATGATGATACAGAATGGGTACTTGAACCAACTATCCAAAAAACCATAGTTGCCGTAGTACAAGCCAAGGAAGCATTAGAACATGGATTAACCTCTGTAGGAGAAATCTCTCGCTCCGGTATCCATATTAGAAATATGATTGAAAAAGGTCTTATTCCCGGACCGAGAGTTATAGCCACAGGTCTTGGATTTTGCAGAACTTCAGGACATGGAGATTCTCATCATTTAACCTTGGAACACAATGATGCCTCTCATCCTTGGTCAGAAAGAGTAGATGGTCCTTGGGATTTGAGAAAAGCGATTAGAAGAAGAATTCGCGAAAATCCCGACGCCATTAAAATCTGGTCTACAGGAGGAGGAATATGGCGATACGATGCTAAAGCAGCGACTCATTATACTATGGAAGAAATCCAAGCAGCAGTTGATGAATCTAATATGGTAGGACTACCTGTATGGTCTCATGCGGAAGGCTATGAAGGAGCCTTAAACTCCTGTAAAGCCGGTGTATCAGCCATTATTCATGGGCAAGAATTAAACGAAGAATGTTTAGAGATTATGAAAGCAAAAGATATTACTTTCTGTCCAACTTTACAATTTTTCTATGAATGGTTTACCGTATACGAACCACCTTATAGACCTATACACGATAAATACCCGGGCAAGACAACCGCGGAAAAGGAATTAAATCGGATCATTGATAATTTGCAAAATGCCAACAAAAAAGGGATTCGCATTACAGTGGGCTCGGATTCATTTTGCAGTAGTTTGACTCCCTATGGGAAATATGCGATTACCGAGATGTATGCCTTGAATAAAGCAGGACTATCAGAGATGGAGGTAATCTTAGCTGCCACTAAGAACGGTGCAGAAATGCTAAAAATAGATAATATTACCGGAACGTTAGAAGAAGGCAAATTTGCTGATTTAATCGTTCTTAAGGAGAATCCGCTTTTAGATATTCACAATATCTCTGTTGAGAATATGGAAATAATTATGAAAGAAGGAGAATTGGTTTTATGTAGAAAGCTTTCCCTTAAATAAAAAACCTGCCTTTACTTGAAAAATCATTCCCAAATTATATATTATAGTATATAATGATAGCAACAATAGAATTTTACTAAGCAACGCTTAACTCCGTTAGGTGAGGCTACTATACAAAAAAATGCTGCTGCCCTGAAATATCGAGAGATACCAAAGGGTCAACAGGCAACATCGGCTTAAGGTGTTACCTAATGTAGCTGGGGAACCCCTACGTTGTATAGTGTCAAAGCTTCTACGAGGGTGAAAATTATTGAAGATGATTTTTCCCTGCTCGTAGAGCAGGGAATTTCTATTGGGAAAGGTGGTGATTTATATGGACAGCGGACCTGAGCGCTGGTGTCTTAAAGACAAAATACAAAAAAATATCCATTATTCAGGGAGATATGTCGCATATAAATCACTTTTTACGGCATCCTCCTAAATAAGGAGGGAGTTTAATGCTCACCATTTATCAAAGTCCACATGATCATGAAATCATCCCTATCGAGCATTTTGAAAAAGGTGCTTGGATTAACCTTGTGAATCCTACCAAAGAAGAAATCAACACCGTCGTAAAAAATACCCGAATTTCCCCCGATTTTATTAAATACGCCTTAGATGATGAAGAACGGCCGCATCTTGAATTTGAAGACAATCAACTTTTAATTGTTATTAGTGTCCCAATTATTCAAGATGCCGAAGTCAGATATGACACTCTGCCTCTGGGGATCATCCATACGGAAGATTATCTCGTCACTGTATGTTTACAGGATTTAGACTTTTTACAAGAATTTTATCTGGGAAAAGTTAAAGGTATGGCAACTTTCAAAAAAACCCGTTTTCTCTTTCAAATCCTCTATAAAACCTCCTTGTTATACCTTAAATTTCTGCGCCAAATTGATAAACACTCTACAGAATTAGAACTAGAACTGCATAAATCGGTACGAAATAAAGAATTAATTGGACTGCTCAACCTAGAAAAATCCCTCGTCTACTTTTCTACCTCTCTGCGCTCCAATGAAGTCGTACTCGAAAAACTACTGCGAGGCAGATTTATTAAGATGTATGAAGAAGACGAAGACCTCTTAGAAGATGTAATCATCGAAAATAAACAGGCCATAGAAATGGCGGATATTTACGGTAACATTCTCAGTGGAACGATGGACGCTTTTGCTTCCCTTATTTCCAACAACCTCAACATTGTCATGAAATTCCTAGCCGTAGTGACAATTATTCTCGCTTTACCCACGATGGTCGCCAGCTTTTTCGGGATGAATTACACTCTACCCTTTCAATATTCCCCTTACGGTTTTGCTATCGCCGTAGGGATATCCTCTCTATTAGCCTTATCTGGCGTAATCTATCTGGTTAAAAAGAATATTTTTTAAAGCAGAAAAAACCATAAAAAAGGGGTAAAGTCCTCGACCTAAACCTATTGTTTACGTCAAGAACTATACTCCTTTTTTCTTTTTCACGCTCTAATTACCAAAAATCTTCTTACAACCAACATAGCTAAAACTAAAGATTAATTATATAATGACTATATGTTCTTTAGAGGAGGCGAAAGTTTTGGTCTTTTCTAGTTTAGTTTTTCTTTATGCTTTTTTACCTCTTAATTTTATTTTCTATTTTTTATCCAAAAACCAAACCTATCGCAACTGGGTTTTAATTATCTTTTCCCTTGCTTTTTATGCTTGGGGAGAGCCGGTCTGGGTAAGTTTACTTATTTTTAGTTCACTGGTTGACTATTTTCTCGGACTAGCTACAGAAAAATATCGAGGGCACTGGCAAAGTAAGGCTGCCTTGCTCTCCTCTATTACTGTAAATCTCTCTCTTTTGGGTTTTTTTAAATATTCCGACTTTCTTATCCAAAATCTTAACTACTTACTAGGGACTGGTTTTTTCTTGCATAATTTTGGACTGCCTATCGGTATTTCCTTTTATACTTTCCAAACGATCTCCTATGTTGTAGATGTCTACCGCGGTGAAGTCACCGCCCAAAAATCATTCCCAAAATTTCTCCTCTTTATCTCCCTCTTTCACCAACTGGTAGCCGGACCGATTGTCCGCTATAAAGATATTGCTTATGCTATTGACCACAGAGTTCATTCCCTCTCCCAATTTAACGAAGGCATTAACCGCTTTATTACCGGGTTAGGGAAAAAGATAATCCTGGCTAATACCGCCGGAGAAATTGCCGAAGTATTTTTAAACGGGGATCTCTCCACACTGCCTGTTTTAGGAGCGTGGTTCGGCATTACCCTCTTTGCTCTGCAAATCTATTTTGATTTCTCCGCTTATTCCGATATGGCCCTTGGTCTGGGCAAAATCTTCGGCTTTAACTATAAAGAAAACTTCAATTACCCTTATATCTCCCGCTCAGCTACTGAATTCTGGCGTCGCTGGCACATCTCTTTAGGCAGCTTTTTTAGGGATTACCTCTATATTCCCTTAGGAGGAAACAGAAAACACTACCTGCGCAACCTCTTGATCGTCTGGTTTTTGACAGGTCTATGGCATGGTGCCAGCTGGAACTTTATCCTTTGGGGCTTATATTTCGGCATACTGATCGCCCTAGAAAAAAAGTTTCTTGGCAAAATACTCGAGAATCTACCGCGCTGGGTAGCTCATGGCTATTTAATTTTTGCCGTCCTCATTAGCTGGGTCTTTTTCTATTACACAGATTTACACAGTGCCGGCGAATTTCTCGGGGTAATGTTTGCTTTCGGTTCGAGACAACTAATCGACACACAGCTAAGTATTTACTTCTGTAATAACCTTCTCTTCTTCTTGCTTGCTTTACTTGCCTGTACGCCCATCACCAAAGTCATGCAAAAAGGTATCCACTACCTTACAGAAAAAAATACCCGTGTTGCTTTCCTCTATGGAGAAGCTCTCCGCCCTTCCTTGAATTTTGTACTCCTTGCTTTAGCCACCATTCTGCTGGTAGGGAAATCATATAATCCTTTTCTCTATTTTAGATTCTAACCTACCCCGGATTCTTTTCGGTTTAAAAAGAATTGTATTTATGTTTTAATTATGCATTGTGCTTTATGCATTATAAATTGCTTTTAAGTAGGTGACTTCTATGAAAAAACACCATTTTAATCTTTTGCTGTTTCTGGTACCTCTTTTCCTTTTGGGTACCCTCAATCTAATTACTCCTCATCAAGCAACCATCTCCGAACTGGAAAGCAGAACTTTAAAAACAAAACCTTTTTTCACGACACAGAAACTTTTTAGCGGTGAATATTTCCAAGAATATGAAGATTACTTTGCCGATAATTTTATCTTTCGCGAAAAATTCGTCAGCATTAGCGGCAAGATTAAAGACTTATGGGGCTTACCCGGTAAAGATAAGGTAACCATTGTCCTGAACCGAGGAGCTAATGTCGCCGCCACACAAAAAAAGGGAAACCCAGACGAGGGCAATGATACGCCGGAAACAGACGACTCTCCACAACCGCATAATAATGAAGAAAAAAGCGAGATGACCAAGGAAGAAAACAAGGGAAGCATTGAGGGAAGAGTACTTGTCCTTAATGATCAAGCCATGGAAATTCATACCTTTAATGCGGAAGCCAGTAAATACTATGCTGACTTTATCAATAAATTTCAAGAAAATTTGCCTGATAATAACATCAAGGTTTATTCCTTAATCGCTCCTACACAAATTGAATTTATCACCGAGCCCAAATATAAAGACCTTTCCTCACCCCAGAAAAAAACGATTGCCTATGTAAATAAACATCTGCACCCCGAGATCATTCTTGTTAATGCTTATCAAGCCTTACAGCAAAACATTGACCAATATCTCTATTTCCGCTCAGACCACCACTGGACTGCGCTAGGGGCATATTATGCTTATACAGCCTTTGTCGAAGCAAAAGGTGAAAAACCAATCCCTCTCGAGCAATATAAAGTAAAGAAGATCACACCCTACCTCGGTTCTTTATACTCCACAACTTTGAGTCAAAAAATAAGAGAAAACCCTGATACTGTTTACCTTTACAAACCTTTTATCAAACATGAATATACGGTTTACTACGAAAATCCTATCAAAATAGACCTGCTGGATATGCGTCATGCCGAAAGTAAAAATAAATATGGCATCTTTATTGGTGGCGACCATCCTTGGGGGAAAATAAGCACAGCCATAAAAAACGGCAAGAAAATTATCATCATTAAAGACTCTTACGCTAATGCTTTTGTCCCTTTTCTCCTCCCCCACTATGAAGAAATCTATATTGTCGACCCGCGGCAGTTCAACTTAGATATTTTTGCCTTTATCCAAGAAAACGGGATCCAAGAAGTACTCTTTTTAAACTATGTCTTAGTCACAGACAATAACGGCTTTACCGACCTTCTCCTTAAAATGTCCAACTTACCTTAAGTAGGACAAGCCCTGCTCAAAACATCCTGCTCACCTAATAAAGAGGCTCTCTCCCTTAACGATAAAGGGATAAGGCCTCTTTTTCTTTCCATAATGAATTATGAATTGTTCTCTTAGAACCAGCCCATCAACTGAGCTAACAGTACGGCGGAACCTACTATCCACAAATAAATGGAGAATCCCTTTAAAGACTTGTTCTGAATAATCTCCAACATCCAACGAACAGCAATATATCCACAAATAGCCGCTACTAAAGTGCCTATAACCAAAGCAGTCAGGCTCATTCCTTCGATATTCCCCTGAAAAAGATCGGCACTCTGCACCACAACCGCACCTAAAATAGCCGGAAGAGAAAGCAAAAAAGAAAATCTAGCCGCCGCTTTCCGATCTATACCCTGAAACAACGAACCAGCTATCGTTAAACCGGAACGCGAAATCCCGGGAATAATAGCTATTCCTTGGAGTGTACCGACGATCAAGGAATCTTTAAAAGAGACGTTGGGTATATCTTTCAACCCTCTCTCCTTAATATAATCAGCAAGCCACAGAATAACCCCTGTTGCTAAAAAACTCCATCCTAAGATTATTCCTGTCCGCGCTAATTCCTCAAAAGAATCTTTGAAAAATACCCCAATTAACCCCGTGGGAATAGTGCCTACCACGACCAGCAAAGTTAAATGACTAAACGGCTTTTTAATCATCGCCACAAGATCACGCCAAAAAACAGCCACTACCGCTGCCAATGTCCCTAAATGCAGCATGGTATCTAGAAGCAAGCCCGCTTCCGCTAAACCAAACAATTTACGAAACAATAAAAGATGACCACTACTACTGACAGGTAAAAATTCTGTGAAACCCTGAACTACGCCCAAGATCACAGCCTTAATTATTTCCTCCATGCCCAAAGCCCTCCACTAAATTATTTCACGCTAAAGGAATTAACTTCACGTCACCCTGTACCGCCATTTTATCGCCTAAAATAGCGACTGCACCCCGCACACCGGGTATCGCAACCGCCCAAGCAACAACCTTAGTTAAATCAGCACTTTCCTGCACCAGATTACACGCCGCTGTAGCTACAGCATCAGCCAAAACAGCCGCAGGAGCAAGAATCGCCACCGCATCAGCCCGCCCAAAACTTAGGCTATGTCCCACTGTACCCGAAGACGTGCAAATACCTAAAGGCGTCTCTTCCAGATTTATTTCTATCCCGATCCGCTGCGAAAAAGGGGAATTCCCCGCATAAATACTGACCTTGCGCTTACGGCTTGACTGCAGCCAAATATCCCCCCCATTTTCCACAAGCACATCTGGCGAAAAGTGGGTCAAAAATGAACCCGTTTGTTCAGCGAAAAAACCAGCTACGGCAGCCATCGGGCCTACACCGGCAAGGCGTGAAGCCTCACACATAGCGATAACTGAAGTCGGTATCTTTTCCTCGGCGGAACTTTTTTCTCTCATCGGATCCCACGGTTCCAAGGTCGTTAAAAAAGCAGGATGGCTTTTAATATATTCCTTTAAAATCTGACGCTGTTCCGCAACAAAAAGCTCTACCTTCTTTTGTAAATCAGGAGTGTACTGCTCTTTTTTTATGCCAATATCTAAATCTGTTTCCTCAAGCACAACCTGAAAATGATGCAGGTCATCCTCCCTATACAAACTGCGGTATTTCCGCGGTTCATAAACCACTTAAATCTTAACCTCCATCGCATGAACAGGACAAACTTTTACACACATCAAACAAACAACACACTCATCCCCATTAAACTTCACTTCCATCGCAGGACGCTCGATAAAAAGCGCCTGCGTAGGACAATGGGCCGTACAGTTACCACAGTGAGTACATTTTTCTTCATTTCTCACCACTTCTTGAGCTAAAGGATGAACAGTAATCCCCTGTTTTTTTAAATACTGAATCCCTTCCGCATAACGCTCACCTGTTAACTCCAAAACCATCGTCCCTTCCTTATGAGGGTTAATCGAAGCTTTGAGTATATTGATAATCAAATCATAATCCTTCGCCAAATGATAAATAATCGGTTGATCTGCGGTCTCTTCAGAAAAACGTAAGACTATCTTTTCCGGTGCCATTTTTCTCACTCCTTACTTCAAAATTTACGGAACGACGAGGGCATCGTTCCCTACACAAAAGCTCTAACCTCTAACCTCTATGATAAGGATTTCCCCTGCAAGCCTTTTTCCGGTCCGGGTAATAACTGACTCGGTTCACCCAGCAAAAATTCCCCTTTAAGCATCCAATCTTTTAAAGTACTAGCAATCTCTCGCGCCCGGAAATAACTGCTGACAGGAGAAGCCGGGACCTCTTTCCCCAACACTTTAATCGAACCACTCTTCAGTTGAGCATAACTAACATAACCCAAGTCTTCCGACTTACCCTTAGGGTAAGCATCACCATAATCTACAATCGAGGCATAAAGCTCCTCATCAGCTTTAGCCGCATAGACCAGTATTTCTTCGTTAAGAATAGGAATCGGTATCCCCATCCCTACAGTTAAAGTAGCCCCATAACCCACATAACTAGTGCCCACCAACCACCGCGGACTCATTTGTTTAAGGTCCCCGATTACAGAGAGAGTTCCCCCTGTCCCCGTTAGTTCCCGTCCCTCGTCATCCTTCAAGAAACTTGGGAAATGCTGTGTCCCATTCCAAACTACATACCCGATGCCTCCACCTAAAAAAATCCGTGTGCCAATTCCAATCGTTTTGAAATAAGGATCTTTTAAGAGAGGGCTTAATTGCCCGGAAGTAGAATAAGTAGCATTCCCCAAATGAGGTTTTAATGCTCCCATATACGTATAAATAATACGATCAGTTGAATTAACCGCACAATTATAATTCTGATAACAATTGCGAGGATTAAAAAGAATCGCCTCATTAATCGAATCAAGTGTAATCGTCGTTTCTAATTTAGTACGCGGATAACAGTCCGTACCATAACTGGTAGCTTTCAACCTAACAGCTTTCCCCGCAACCAAATCTTCAATAATGTGGGCCCCTCCATAGCGGAACTCCCCGGGATAATTACTATTACGCGGATCCTGCTCCGGTAATTCCGTTGCTCCCAAAAAAGCATCAACAGCAGCAATCCCTGCATAAGCAGGAATATCATTTAACCAAACCCTGCTCATCCTCATGCGCGGTTTAGTATGACCAAAATTAAGAAAAACCCCTGATGAACACATGGGGCTAAACGTCCCTGTGGTAACTACATCTACTTCTTTTGCCGTCTTCGTGATTCCCTGTTCACGAACCTTGCCGATTACTTCCTCGGCTGTTAAAACTACCGCCTTGCCGGCTTTGATCCGTTCGTTAATTTCTTGATAAGTGCGTTCTGTCGACATCTTCGTGCCTCCTTCTCTTACGTGCTCTCCCTCACCCTCACAGCAAACTCGCCCTACTCATAACTTAATTAATAAAAGAATGACCTCTTCCCAACAGAAGAGGCCCTGCGACACTGCCGGGTCTCTCATCTTCCAGAAGACTAGACTTCTGCAGGAATTGGCACCAAATCCTAATCTATAAAGATTAGACGGTTGCCGGGTTTCATCGGGCCAGTCCCTCCACCTCTCTGGATAAGAGCACATTATATAAATAATATTATAATCCTAGTTTGAGTAATAGTTTATCAGGGGAAAGAATTGTTGTCAATGAGAATTTCTAGAAGAAATAATCTCTCTCCCTCGGCGTAACTATGCTTATCATTAAATTTGAGATTTTTGCCGGGGCGGTTTTGGTCCAAAAAACTGATAATAATAGCACTTGATCATTCCATTATATAATTTTCTATTCTTATTTGCCGGACGACCAAACAATTTCTCAAAATCAGGAGATGATGTCAAAACATAAAAAGACCACGTCTCCAGCTTACCCAAAACGTGTCCCATCTCCCTATACAGACGTTCCACTGCCGATTTCTCCTCGAGACGCTGACCATAAGGCGGATTACAAATAATGTACCCGTATTTTTTCTTAGTACTTAAATCAGTAAAAGAACGCTCTTGAAAATGAATATATTTTTCTACTCCGGCTTCTCGAGCATGATACCGCGCCAAACTCAATACTTCCTTGTCATAATCAAAACCGGCCAGATCAAGCGTAACATCTTGGCGTATTAAATCGTGAGCTTCTAGGCGAGCTTCTTCCCAAAGTCTCGGGGGAAGATTAGACCACTCTTCAGCCATAAACTTACGTTTCAGCCCCGGTGCAATATTTAAGCCTTGCAAAGCCGCTTCAATCGGGATTGTTCCCGCACCGCAAAAAGGATCAATGAAAACCCGCTCCGCCTGCCAGCGACTCAAAGAAATCATCGCCGCAGCCAGAGTCTCCCTAAGTGGAGCCCTGCTGACAAGTTTCCGATAGCCTCGCTTGTGTAACCCGGCCCCACTAGTGTCAATAGTTAACGTGACCAGATCCTTTAATAAACCTACTTCAATCGGATATGTCGGTCCATTTTCCTCAAACCAATTTATTTTGTATTTTTCTTTCATCTTTTCGACAACCGCTTTTTTAACAATAGCTTGGCAATCTGAAACACTAAAAAGTGTTGATTTGATGGATTTTCCCTGCACAGGGAAACAAGCCTCAGCCGGGAGCCACTCGTCCCAGGGTAAAGCCTTTGTCCGCTCAAACAATTCCTCAAAGGTGCACGCCCCAAACTGTCCGATTTGCACTAAAATCCGTTCCGCTTGACGTAACCACAAATTAGTACGGCAAATAGCTTGTTCATCACCTCGAAAAGTAACCTTACCATTCTCTACCTTTAGCTCTGTATATCCCAAATCCCTCAATTCTTCAGCTACCAAAGACTCCAAACCAAAGGCAGCCGTAGCGATTAGCTCAAATTGCGACATCAAGATCCTCCTCAGTTCAAATTACAAGAAAAAAAGCGGGAGTATTTCTTCAGAACTTATCTTTCCAAAATATTTTCCTATCTCTTCCCGCTTAATTATAGTACACAAAACATCCTCAGTATACTTTAGCCCTACTATTTTTTGCTCTAAATCAGCAAGGTTCTCATTACTGAAAAAATCACCGTAAATTTTGCACTCTTTAATCATTCCGTTTTCTATACGTAAGCATACTTCAATTTCACCACACAGAAAGCGTTTCCTTTTTTTAAAATTAAAGGTAGGAGAATGTCCATAATTCCATGACCAAGTAAGATATTTTTCTGCTCTTAAGCGGTTAATGTGGGCTAGGTCTCGTTCCGTTAAAGAATATTCCCGTACCGCTTGGTCTCGGAACAAATGCGTTAAAAGTAAGGCTTTGAATTCTTCTAAAGTAACAGGTTTGGGTAAATATTCACTAATATTCGTGACCCGACTGCGTACTGATTTTACCCCTTTGGACTGAAATTTGTCACCTTTAACACATAAAGCCGCTTGAACATTATCAAGATTAGAATCAAAAAGCAAAGTACCATGATGCATTGTTTTTCCCCGGCAATGATATTGCGAGTTTCCGGAAAACTTCTTTCCCTTAATCATCAGGTCATTTCTGCCACTGTACTCAGCGGAAACACCCATTGCCGCTAAAGCCTGAACTACCGGCTCCGTAAATTTACGAAAATCCAGGACTCTCTCCCTTTGCTTTTCGATAAAGGTGAAGTTTAGATTGCCTAAATCATGATAAACAGCACCACCGCCCGTGATGCGTCTCACCACATGGATTTGGTGCTGTTGGATAAACTCCTGATTTATTTCTTCCTGCGTATTCTGAAACCGTCCTACAACGACCGTAGGCTCATTCTGCCAAAGAAGAAAGCAAGGCTCACCTAAGTCTAAATTTTTTAAAACGTACTCTTCTACAGCTAAATTAAAATGCGGGTCATGACTATTGTTGGGAATATATAACACCTTGCGGAACACCCTTTCGCCAATCTTTGTAGTGTGTCAAGGGGACGGGGTTGTTGACACATCCCATTATGCGAGGGAAGTCAGTGTGTCAACAACCCCGTCCCCTTGACACAATCTACTTGTTTTTTTGGTAAAATTCATACATTTCTTTTACTGAGGAAAAAAGAAGCTGCTCTTTCGCAATTTTATTTAAAACCTTAATTCCAATATTCTCTGGATGCTTGGCATGAATCGTGCAACGACGATATTTACCATCTGCTCCAATTCCAGAATAAGTAGCCGTTTTATATTTCCTTTTAAGACCTAAAATCCTGCAAAGGTCTTCTATCTCATTCCAATTAAATGTATAACCCATCTTTATACCTCAAGAAATTCGTTTAATCTCATCACCTTAATAACCTTGGTTAAGTCACCGTCACAATATCTAATCCCTCTTAAAACCCAATAGTGCGTATCTCTTTCTGATCTAGGATTCAAAAAAAATTCAAGGTCATCAAAGTACTCATTGGCATAATTAACTGCATCTTCAGCCAGACTGCGAATAGCTTCTTCTTTCGTTTTCCCTACCCCGTAAATCCGTAACTGTTCATTCCAAAGAGTCCAGGTTTGATTCATCTCATCATCAGTAATCCTATCACCGGGTTGATCCAGCCATTCATAAGTAAGATTAGCCAAAGCTTCATTTGTAATTTTGTCTAGCAACTCTGTGGCAATTACTGAAACAGAAGCCGTTTCAGCTCGTTTATGATCGACAACAATAAATTCATTACCCTGGGCGGCTAACCGACGCAACTTAGGAAAATTATTTTTAGCCTCTGTAACCGTATATACCTCCATTTAAATTACCTCCCAGTTTTAATGTCATTTATATTATATCTTATTATGTCCATTATGGCTACGATAAATTCTAACGTAATTGTACTGCTTTTCTTTCTACCAAGTCAACTAACCCATGTGCCTTGACCATGCCCTCGGAGAGCGTATATAACGTATCCTTAATATAGAGAAGCCTTTTAATTTCGCTGTCTGGCTTATAAGAATGGAGTCCCGCTTTCAGAGCATCTTCCGCTGTTAAGTGTGTGATTTTACCTCTTAACTTAAAACCATCTGTTAAATTAAGCTGATAAATATAAGCACCTTGAAAAGCGAACTGTCCGTACGCCGGGAAATTGTTGCCTATTTTCTCCCCCTGTATCTCCATCACCGTTACAGGAAAAGCTAACAACTCTTTCTCCTTATCAAAAAGCAAAGCCTTATGATTCCTTAACAATTCCGAATCGGTGCCCCGCGCACCAATGACCTCTTTAAACAATTCCCGCGGATTATGCACATCACGGACATCAAAGAGAGCCAGCTTCATGCCCTGATAATAGGCTTGGGAACCTAGCACATTACCTCGGGCATCTTTATTACTAAGTTCGATGGTATCCTTACCAATGCCGATAATATGGTTTTCATCATAAGGATGGAGATAATCACTATAGCCCGGTATCTTTAAAGCCCCCAAAATACGCGGGCTGGCAGGCTGCTTTAAATCAAGCACAAAGAACGGATCCGTATCTTTAAAGGTCACCAGATAAGCGCGGTCACCAATAAACCTAGCCGAGTAAATTCTTTCCCCGGGGGCAATATTCTCGATTTTCCCCACCATGCTCATACTTTCATCCAGAACATAAACATTATTTTGCGATAAATTCTCACCGGAACCCCAGGTATTACCTTTTGTTGTCGCAATCCGCAGATACTGCTGATTTTCGTCCATGGAAAACTGATTAAGCAAAGTTCCCGGCACTTCTCCTTTGGCTAAATAAGTAACCTTCCCCTGCTCCAAAGAAAACTTATAAACAAGCGTATTGTCTTTAGCAGGTAAAGTCATTATTCTCTTTAAATTTGCCTCTTCCCTCAATGGCCTGTACTCATGTTTTCTTAAAGCGACATATAAATTATCCGGCGAAACATAAAGATTATCTCCCGCCCCTAAATAGGTGGAAACCTGTACTGCTTGATCCTTCTGTGCCAAATCTAAACCAGCAATCACCAGATAATTAGCCTCGGTCACAGGAGGAATGTATCTAATATCTTGATAGGGCACAGGGATAAAGTCCTCTTGTACCACTGTATCCCGATATGTAGGTACAAGATGCTCCGTCCCCTCGGCTTCAGCATTACCCGCCGACGGTTTCTCTAAAATATGATAGTAATCAAGCGGGTCATTCGCCACCAAATACAAATACGAACCTATTTTACGCGAGGATAAATAACAACCGTCTATCTCTACTTCCCTTATTTTAGTGAGCTTACTTTTATCTTGCAGGTCATATATTAAAGCCTTGACCCGATTTTGTGTATAACGAGGCGGCCATATCTCTGCCCGCATCTTAGCAACCGGAGCGTCTGTATAATCATCACCATAACCATAATAATTACGGCTACTGCCAATCACTACTAAATACTGGTCATCAACATAAATCTCCAGAGGCTGATAGTTCTCCTCCGCAAAAGTTAATGTAGAAACTACTTGCATTTCTGCCGACGGATACGCTTTAAGGATCAGCACCCTCCCCTTATTGACCTGATAAAGATATTCTCCGTCCGTCTTCACCAAATCAGCTTCATCCACACCGGCTACTTGCACATTGGTCTCCGAATAATCATCCGCCATACTCTCTTCTTTCATTTTTCCTACATTCTGCACACTTTTTGCCAGATCTCCGGCTATGGATACTTCAGCCCCCCGGCGATAATAATTATTCTGATTTGTATCGGCAAGTAAACTACGCAGTTGCTCCAGCGAACCCACCGTAGGAAGATTATTCACCTTCGCAATCAGCGTATCTAAAAGCGACTTTTCCGTATCTTGATTAAAGGGCTTTTCTTTCTCCCCCAGAACAATCAAACCGCGGTCATAAAAAACCTTCTTCCCCAAGGCTTCACTAATCGCCCGCACCGGGACGAAAGTTCTACCCTCAACTATTTCCGGCGGGCACTCTATCGTCACCTCACGGCCATTAACCTGCATCTTTTCTTGACCGGGAATAAATTTTACCGTCTTTGCGCCGATATTTAAAGTAACTACTCCTGTCTGCTCCTCCCACTTTACTTGAGCTTCTAAATTCTCGGCCAAAAAACGCAAAGGCACCAAAACTCGCCCTTCCCTAGTAAAAGGGCAAATTTCCGTATTTTCATTATCTATTTGACTTTCCATATTTTTGACTAGAGCTAAAGGACTGCCTGTATAAAGAACAACTGCCTCGCCCAGCCTTTTCTGCAAGATGGTCTCCGCATCACCCACCTCACCTTGCGCCACCATGTGCTTAGGGCTAAAAACAATAACCAACCCTACCACCAAAAACAGAATAAAGGCAAAAATTAAACTTCTCCGCTCTCCCCAACTTTTCATACCTTAAATCACTCCCCTTCTTAAAAAATAATTCATAATTAATAATTCATAATGCATAATTCATTGATGAATACCCGAGGCAGTGCCTTGGTTAAAACCACTGAACAGAAGCACAGAAACGGGAAACGCACCTCTTTCCCCTCCCCCAAAGAGAAGATGCTGTACCGTTTAACGTTTCTTCCCTCCATCACTATACTTCTAGGAAGTTTTAGCCAAGGTACTGCCGGAGGGTCACTTAGCGAAGGTCAGCCAAACGTTCTTAGCGAAGGTGAGGTTAGTAATGACGAGGTGACGACAAGGACGTCGGCACCAGGGCGAACTGAGCATGGAGGCGAATTGAGCCCGTTCGCCATTACTCTGAGCCGAGCTAAAGCACGTTCTGACTGTAGCTACGGAAACCCGAGGCAGTGCCTAGGTTAAAACCACTGAACAGAAGCACAGAAACGGGAAACAGTACAGTATCTTCTCTAGTTCTATATTATAGTAGACGTTTCCGTTTCCATTTTGTTCCCGCAAAAAACAAAACTGGGGATGCCCCTACAAAACTGCATCCCCAGTAATATGCTTTCTCTAACCATTATTTCTGCTGATAATCAACCAAAAAGTCCTCTAACCTGCTGATCGCCGTTTCCAGCTTAAACACATGGGGAAGAAAAACTATCCTGAAATGATCCGGCTCCGGCCAATTAAATCCTGTCCCTTGTACCAATAACACCTTTTTCTCTCTTAAAAAGTCCAAAACAAACTGATAATCATTAGTGATCTTAAACTTTTTCGTATCAATCTTCGGGAACATATAAAAAGCACCTTGCGGCTTAGTACAAGTTATGCCGGGGATCTTATTCAGCATTTCATAACAAATATCCCTTTGCATCCGCAAACGCCCCCCCGGCAGCAACAACTCCGTAAGACTTTGGTAGCCCCCCAAAGCCGTCTGAATGGCAAACTGTGCCGGGACATTACTACACAAACGCATTGTCGACAGTATATTTAAACCCTCAATATAGTCCTTGGCCACCGCTTTATTGCCGCTCAGCACCATCCATCCTGCCCGAAAACCGGCAATGCGATGGGATTTAGACAAACCATTAAAAGTAATAAACAGCACCTTATCAGAAAGTGTTGCCGTCGAAACATGAACGGCCTCTTCATACAAAATTTTATCATAGATCTCATCAGAAAAAACAATCAACTGATGTTCTTCCGCCAGATCCACGATTGCCTGCAAAATCTCTGTCGGATATAACGCTCCGGTAGGATTGTTGGGGTTAATAACCACAATCCCCTTCGTCTTATCGGTAATTTTACTTTTGAGATCCTCTAAATCAGGGATCCAGTCTGACTCTTCATCACAAAGATAATGCACCGCCGTACCACCGGAAAGATTAACCGCCGCCGTCCAGAGGGGATAATCAGGTGCGGGCAGCAAGATTTCATCACCATTATTCAGTAGCCCCTGCATCGCCATAACAATCAGCTCACTGACCCCATTACCTGTATAAATATCCTCAATCTCAACTCCAGCAATATTCTTCTGCTGACAATACTGCATAATCGCTTTACGGGCGGCAAACAAACCCTGGGATTCTACATAACCTTGCGCATTATTCAGATTAAGCATCACATCCCGAATAATCTCATCAGGTGCATTAAAGCCGAATGTCGCCGGATTACCAATGTTTAATTTAATAATTTGATACCCGTTCTCTTCCAATTGTTTCGCTTCATCCATAATCGGACCTCTGATGTCATAACAAACATGATCCAATTTACTTGATTTTTGAAAAGATAACATTAAGCCCACCCCCTTCATCCCAATATACTTAATTAGAATTAAGTATATTGCTTATTTTACTACAATACAACCATTGACAACGAACTTTTTTAATCTATTTTTACCGTACTGGTTTGGTCATCCCAAACCACTATTGCCCCTAGAAATTCCCCCACATAGCGTAAAGGAAGCATGGTACGGCTATTTTTAATCACGGGGCAGGTATCCATCGTTTGAGGTATACCATTGACAAGTGCCTCTTGACAATCAATCACAAAAAGCACCTTTTGTCCCTGTTTAGTAAACTTAACCGTTCTTGTCTGCTCATCCCAATCCACCTGTGCCCCCAAAGCTTCCCCAATAGCCCGTAAAGGAACCATTGTTCGATTATTTTGATCAATAAAAGGCTCGACATCAAAATCAACCCTTTGCCCCTGCACATATACTGTAATTACACGATAGGGGTCTTGACCATAGATTAAATATTTTTCCCTCTCCTCTTTAAAACTATTTAACCGAGGTGTATATTGCGCTTCAATTTGTTGCGGAGTCAGCCCCTGTTCTAAATAGTTACCGATTTTATCCGTCCCCATAATTTTATCAAACATCACCATCGTCTTACCGCTTTTCGGAACCTGAAAGTTATTCAAAGAATGAGCATAAGCAAGGGCATAAAGACCTGTTCTGGCCGGATTGAACAAGCGATAATCAGTAATCGCCAACCTAACCCCTCCAGCTGCTCCCTGATACTCCGGCACAAAAGTGACCCCGCCCAACCCCGCTTGATTAAGCAATTGGGCAAACCTAGCGGCCTCTATCCCCTTACCCCCGATCCATTTAAACTTATCTGCCTGATAAATACCTGTCCCTTCCCCTAAACCTGTCGCCGTATAACCAAAAACAGATTCTATATCGGGAATATTAGGCGAAGTCGCCACCCAAGGGAGACCGGTATCTTGATAAATCATCTGCCGCATATAACCTTCCATCGGAATAACCCTTATCTCCGCTCCAATCTCCCGATTAAAATAAAGAGCCAACTCCCCTACCGTCATGCCATGGGCTGTCGGTAAAACATCCACCCCTACAAAAGTTTCAAAAGGTTCCTCTAAAACCGCTCCATCTACTATTTCTCCGCCGAGAGGATTCGGTCTGTCCAAGACAATCAAGGTTTTTCCGTATTTTTGTGCCGCCTGCTGACAATAATTTAAGGTTGAAATATAAGTATAGGTTCGCGCCCCAATATCCTGGATATCATAAAGCAAAACATCTACATTGGCCAACATCTCCGCCGTAGGCATTCTAGTGGGTCCATAAAGACTATACACAGGGATACCAAGTTTTTCATGTGTATAAGACTCCACATAAGCACCTGCCCGAGCTTGTCCATCAAGACCATGTTCCGGTCCATAAAGTGCAGTTAACTGTACGGTAGGATCATTAGCTAAGATGTCAATCGTACTTTCGCCTTTACTATTCACCCCGCTCTGATTAGTGATTAGCCCTACTCTTTTCCCCGCGATCAAATGATGATATTTGCTCAGCAAAACCTCATTACCTAATTTAAAAGCAACTGCCGAATCTTCCGCAGAAATTGCGGAAACGGAAGAAACTGTTTGTGCTGCAGCCGCAGTACAAACAAGGGGTAATATCAAGACTACTGCTAGAATACTAATAATTTTTCTCCTCATTTTTCTTCTCCTTATCTTCTTACTATTCTAAACATCGTTCTTTTTCCTTATAAACTTAACCCGGACTCTAAGGCCTTAATATTCAATTGATGCAGTTTAGGAGGAAGATATTTCTTTAAGATCTCCACCCAGTCCAACTCTTCCAAACCCAGGGCCTTAATCACCGCACCAAGTAAAACAATGTTCTGCGCCTTCGTGTTACCTAATTCGGCGGCAATATGATTAGCATTTAACACCTTACACTTCTTCACTTGTTTCTGCAAAAACGCCAACACATCGGCAGGATATTGTTCTTGTCCGGTTAAAACCGGTAAAGGATAAATCTCGTGATCATTAACTACTAAAGTCCCCTCTTCCTTAAGATAAGGTAAACATCTTACTGCCTCTACTTTCTCAAAAGCTACAATCACGTCAGCCTCAGCAAGTCCAATAATCGGGGACGATACTTTTTCCCCAAATTTGATCTGGGTAGTAACACTGCCCCCCCTCTGGGCCATGCCGTGTATTTCCGACATTTTCACATCATAGCCTTGTCTGACCAAACCTTCACTTAAAATCTTCGAAGCAAGGATCGTACCCTGTCCGCCAACACCTACTAATAATAGTGCTTTAGTCATTTTCTTCACCAACCTTCGTAATTGCCTCAAATTTACATACCTGCTGACAAAGACCACAACCATTACACATCTCCGGATCGATGAAAACCTGCTCTCCCTTCAGCGCCAAAGCCGGACAACCGACACGTAGACAAGCCTTACATTTTTTACATTTCTCTGCATCAATCGAACAATAAAAACCGCTTCTCGCCCGTCGTACTTCTTTAATCAGAGCACAAGGCCGCTTTGTGATAATCACGAAAAGCTCCTCGGCAAGAGAAGCATCCCGGACTGCTCCTTCTGTTTCCGCTAAATTATAAGGATCAATCACCCTGATGTTTTCCTCTTTTACTCCTACAGCCCGCACCAACTGTTCAATATCTATCACCGGAGCATCTTCCCCCTGCAAGGTTTTCCCTGTTCCCGGATTTTCTTGGTGTCCGGTCATCGCCGTAATCCGATTATCCAAAATGATGATACTGAGCTTACTCTTGTTATAAACAGCATCAATCAAACCGGTTATCCCCGAATGAAAGAAAGTAGAATCACCGATACAACTAAAGACTTTCTTCTTGACCTCACCTTGCTGAAACGCTTTTTCAAAACCAATCCCTGCTGAAATACTTGCCCCCATACAAATTACCGTATCCGTAACCCCCAAAGGAGGCACCAACCCCAACGTATAACAGCCAATATCCCCAGAAACCACGACATCCTTCAACTTACTTAACGCATAGAAAAGACCCCGATGAGGACAACCGGCACAAAGTACAGGAGGTCGGGACGGTATTTTTAACGTAGCCTCCGCCACACAACTGTTTTGCTTTTGCTCTTCTGGGAAAAAGGCTTGCCGAATAATTCCAGGATTCAATTCACCACAAATGGGGATTAATTCCTTACCCTGGCACTCTATACCCAACGACTTCACATAAGTCTCCAGATAAGGATCATTTTCTTCAATAATCATTACTTGCCCTACAGCCTGCGCAAACTCTTTAATTAACCTTTCCGGCAAAGGATAAGTCAACCCAAGTTTCAGATAAGAGACCTTCCCTCCAAAAACCTCCCGGGCATACTGATAAGAAATACCGCTGGTTATAATCCCGATTTTTTTCTTACCCCACTCTATTTTGTTCAGAGGTGAATTATTACTATATTCCCGCAAACGAGCAAGTTTTTCCTCAACAAGCACATGTCTTACTTTAGCATGGGCAGGGGTCATCGCATATTTTTTTACATTTTTACAATATTCTTTTACCCCTACTTCTTCTCTTTCTTCAAGTTCCACTAAACTTTTACTATGACAAACCCTCGTGCTAACTCTCAAGAGCACCGGGGTATCAAATTGCTCACTTAAAGCAAACGCTACTTTGGTATAGTCCTTGCACTCCTGACTATCCGCAGGCTCCAACATTAGGACCTTCGCATGTGGAGCATAGTACCTGTTATCCTGTTCATTCTGCGAGCTATGTGTCCCCGGGTCATCTGCTGTGATAATGACCAGCCCCCCATTTACCCCTTCATAAGCCATCGTAAATAAAGGATCGGCGGCAACATTCAACCCTACATGTTTCATGGCGGCAAGTGCTCTCGCCCCTGCTATCGCCGCACCGCTGGCTACCTCTAAAGCCACCTTTTCATTGGGTGACCATTCCGCATATATTTCTTTATAACCGGCCATATTCTCCAAAATCTCCGTACTGGGCGTACCGGGATAAGCCGCCGCCACAGTACAACCGGCTTCATAAGCTCCTCTGGTGATTGCTTCATTCCCTGTTAAAAGCTGCTTCATAAACTCTCCTCCTCATCAAAGACACAATCTTATTGTATCATTAATTCCCCCTCGCTTCGAAGTAATAATTTAACAAACAGCTAAAAAAGAAACAACCTCCGGATTTTTCCGAAGGTTGCATAATAACTGCCTCATTTTTCTTTTAAAAAACATCTAGTCAGCTAAAGACCTGTCCAGACGAGCCCTTACTTCTTCCAAAAATTTAATCGTATTTACTGCTCCTTGTACGGGAGGCTCCGCCATCTCCGCCAAATCCTTGGTCAGATACCCGTCCTCCACCGTTTGCCGGGCTGCCTTTTCCAGACAGGCGGCAAAGTTAACCAATGGAACCAACCGATCGAGTTCACCACGTTTGCGCAAAGCCCCACTCCAAGCAAAAATGGTCGCCATCGCATTTGTGGAAGTTGCTTCACCTTGTAAATGCCGGTAATAATGGCGCTGCACCGTGCCATGCGCCGCTTCATATAAATACTCTCCCTGGGGAGAAACCAAAACCGAAGTCATCATCGCCAAACTGCCAAAAGCAGATGCTACCAAATCAGAAAGAACATCACCATCATAATTTTTACAGGCCAAGACCATTCCCCCTGTTGAACGCATGAGCCGGGCTACGGCATCATCAATCAGAGTATAAAAATACTCAATCCCTTGGGCAGCAAATTTTTCTTTATACTCACTCACAAATATTTCGGCAAAGATATCTTTAAAGGTATGGTCATATTTTTTGGAAATAGTATCTTTGGCCGCGAACCACAAGTCTTGTTTGTGTTTTAAAGCATAATCAAAACAAGACCTCGCAAAACTAGCAATGGACTGATCAAGATTATGCATCCCCAAAAGAACGCCGGACCCTGCAAAATTATGAATAACCTCTCTTTTGATTTTACCTTGCGCCGAAGTAAACACAAGTTCCGCTTTCCCTGCTTCTTCAATCCGCAATTCCACATCTTTGTAAAGATCGCCATAGGCATGACGGGCAATCGTAATCGGTTTTGTCCAAGTTTTCACCAAAGGTTTAATGTTCTGCACTAAAAGAGGCTGACGAAACACCGTCCCATCAAGAAAAGCCCTAATTGTGCCATTAGGACTTTTATACATTTCCCGTAAACCATATTCCTTCACCCGAGTAGCATTAGGAGTAATCGTCGCACACTTCACCCCGACCCGATGTTTTTTTATCGCTGAAGCCGCTTCAATCGTTACTTGGTCTGCTGTTTTCTCTCTATTTTTTAAACCTAAATCATAATACTCCGTCTTTAAATCAAGATACGGTAAAAGCAGTATCTCTTTGATCATCCGCCAAATTATACGCGTCATTTCGTCGCCATCTAGTTCTACTAGAGGGTTTTTCATTTCGATCCGTAAAGCCATTTCTGCCCTTCTCCTTACTTTAGCTTATTTGTAAAACGCTATCTTCCAGAAGATAGCGTTTGCTTTCCACTTAACTCACTCCCTGTATTCCGCCTTCTTGCGCGTATAAGGCAAGAGCCCTCCCGCTAACAAAATCTCTTTTTGTCGTGCCGAAACAGTCAAGTTAACCGGAAAAGAATAGCCACCGGTTTTATTCTGCACCATAATCATCCCCCCGGCTAAAATCTGCCGGAGCAAGTCCTCCATGACCAATTGATCACCCTTTTGCAAACGGGCATAATCTTCTTTCTCCACAAAGGTAAGCGGTAAGATGCCTGAATTAAGCAAATTCACCTTATGAATCCGGGCAAAGGAAAGAGCCAGTACCCCTTTGATGCCGAGATATAAAGGTACGAGAGCCGCATGTTCCCGGCTCGAACCTTGCCCATAGTTTTCACCTGCCACCAGAAAGCCTCCCCCTTTTTTCTTAGCCCGACTAGGGAATCCCTCGTCCACAGGAGTCAGACAATGCTCAGCCAGAGCCGGAATATTCGAACGTAAGGGCAAAAGATGTGCCGGTGAAGGCATAATATGGTCTGTGGTAATATTATCTTCCATGACCAAAAGCACAGTTCCTTCTAAAGAAGCAGGAAGAGCCTTATTCACGGGAAAAGCTTTAATATTAGGGCCCTTCCTCAATTCTACCTTCGTCCCAGCGGCAGGAGGCTGGATAATCAGATTATCATTAACCTGAAACTTGACGGGGCAAGGTACGGCGAGAGGCTCTAAGCTGCGCGGATCCGTTATTTCTCCACGCCAAGCCGAAACTGCCGCTACTTCCGGACTGCATAAATAAACACCGGCACTGGCAGTCCCGCTCCGTCCGTAAAAATTCCGGTTAAAAGTACGCAGAGAGACCGCTCCCGTGGCCGGAGCCTGTCCCATCCCGATACAAGGGCCGCAAGCACATTCCAAAATTCTCGCCCCGGCATTAATCAACTCGGCCAAAGCCCCATTGGCGGCAAGCATCGTTAAAACCTGCCGCGAACCTGGGGCAATGACTAAACTAACGTGGGGAGGAATCGTTTTTCCTCGCAAAATAGAGGCTGCCTTAAGCAAGTCTACATAAGAAGAATTAGTACAACTGCCGATACAAACCTGATCAACCTTCGTTGCAGCAAGTTCCCTAACCGTGACAACCTGATCCGGACTATGCGGACAAGCTACTAAGGGTGCCAGACTAGAAAGATCAATTTCGATCGTCTGATCATAGCTAGCCCCTTCATCGGCAGTCAATTCCCGCCAGTCTTCTTCCCGCCCTTGGGCTTTTAAAAACTGTAAAGTTACTTCATCACTAGGGAAAATCGAGGTTGTTGCTCCCAGTTCCGCCCCCATATTAGCAATCGTCGCTCTTTCCGGCACAGTAAGTTGGGCTAACCCTTCCCCGGAATATTCAAAGATTTTCCCTACCCCTCCTTTAACCGAAAGCCTGCGGAGAAGTGTCAGGATAATATCTTTCGCACTAACCCAAGGGGGCAGCTTCCCTTTTAAGTGCACATTCACGATTTGGGGCATATTCAAATAATAAGCACCTCCGCCCATCGCTACAGCCACATCCATTCCCCCGGCACCTATGGCCAGCGTCCCCATCGCCCCTGCCGTAGGGGTATGACTGTCAGAACCAAGCAGGGTCTGCCCCGGAACAGCAAAACGTTCTAAATGCACTTGATGACAAATCCCATTTCCTGCCCGTGAACAGTAAATCCCGTACTTAGCCGCCGCTGATTGAATAAAACGGTGGTCGTCGGCATTTTCATAACCTGTCTGTAAGGTATTATGATCCAGATAAGCCACTGACTTTTGGGTTTTTACCCGGGGGAAACCGAGAGCTTCGAACTCCAAATAAACCATCGTCCCGGTCGTATCCTGTGTCAGCGTCTGGTCAATGTGTAACGCTATTTCCTCACCCGGCACTAACTGCCCTTCTGCCAAATGAGTACTGATTATCTTCATTGTTATATTTTTAGCCACAAATGCTCTCCTCCTACTATTTTGTCAACTCCTGATACAGCTGCACCAATTCCTTATCAAACAAGGGCCGTTTTAATTCCACCGCCGATTCTCTTACTTTTTCTAAAAGCAATTTGCTCATTTCCTTAGAAAGTTCTAGATTAAACTCCTGAAACTTCTTTTGCAAAGTTGCTGTACCGGAATGTTTTCCCACAATGATTTGCCTAATCAAACCGACCTCTTCAGGATCAAAGGCTTCATAAGTAAGCGGATTTTTATAGGTCCCGTCGGCATGGATTCCCGACTCATGTGTAAACATATTCTTCCCGACAATCGGTTTGGAAAGGGGCAGAGGACGGTCAGAAGCCTCAGCGACATACTGGGAAAGCTCTAAGAACCCTTTTGTCTTCAAAGGCATGGCACAACCCATTAAATGCTTCAGAACCATCGCTACTTCTTCCAAAGCAGCATTCCCGGCCCTTTCTCCCAAGCCATTAACCGTAACTCCGGCAAAACCAGCGCCCGCCTTGATTCCGGCAATAGTATTGGCTGTAGCCAGACCAAAGTCATTATGCATGTGCATTTCCAGGTCAATATCCACTTCGCCGAGCAAACGCTCAATCTTGGCAAACGCCATAAAAGGCTCCAGGATGCCCACAGTATCACAATACCGCAAACGATCCGCGCCTGCTTCCTTGGCCGTTTTAGCAAACTGAATTAAAAACTCTTCATCGGCACGCGAAGCATCTTCCGCATTAGCCGAAACATACAGGTTATGCTTTTTAGCAAAATCCACAGCACGAGCTATTTGTTCCAACACCCGTTCGCGACTCGAATTAAGCTTATATTCGATATGAATATCAGAAACAGAAATCGAGACAGCTACAGCATCGACACCACAATCAAGAGAATGTTTAATGTCTTCAATCACAGCCCGATTCCAGGCCATGATACTGGAATTAAGCCCCAAGTTAACAATTGCTTTTAATGTCTCCTTTTCATCTCCGCCCATGACCGGAATTCCGGCCTCAATCTGGTCTACCCCCAGTTCGGCAAGCAGCTTGGCAATTGTTATTTTTTCACGATTAGCAAAAACAACACCGGCTGTCTGTTCACCATCACGCAAAGTAGTATCCACAACATGAATTTTT
>Ga0265294_10000468_pt1 | contig 53875 bp, 55 predicted proteins | sample MunlanPumphouse3_FD_192504 | JGI IMG/M metagenome (GOLD analysis project Ga0265294, IMG submission 192504) | Groundwater microbial communities from a municipal landfill in Southern Ontario, Canada - Pumphouse #3 | ecosystem: Environmental > Aquatic > Deep subsurface > Groundwater | place... | reverse complement strand
TTTGGGGATTTTAAACTATCCCAAAGAATTCTCAAAAAAGCAGAACCTCCTTTACAAGTTTACAGTATATACCCCTCAAGAGGAAATGAAGCAAATTATTTTAGAAGATCCTGAAACAAGAATAAACACTCTAAGGCATGTTTTCGGAGTTGATAAATATAAAAAGATAATTGAAAATATTTCAGTGGTTAGATTGAAGCTTAGAGAAGAAAAGAGACTTATGCAAGGAGCTCTCTCTAATTTGGAGGAAGAAGAGTCAAGCTTGGAGAATAAAAAGCTAGACTTAAACAGAATGAACAACTCTTTATTAGAATTAACAGGAGATTTACTTTTAGCCTCAGAGAAAACAAAATTAGCAGAGCAAGAAATACTCAAAGTTCAGTCAAAGATAGAAGAAAGAAGAACTATCTCGGAAGAGTTAGGAAAATCCAAAATTCTTTTAATTTCTAGAACAGAATCTTTTGAAAGTAAAGAGAGGACAATAAAAGACTTAGAAAAAGAAATAAAAGAATTTCAAAGTTTAAATTTTTCTGGGGAGAGGTTACAAGAGATCCAGGAAGAGATAATAAAACTAAAAAAACAAAAAGAAAAGCTAGACTCAATTAATCTAGATGTTTCTTCTAAGATATCTTCTTTAACTCTTAAAGTAGAAGAGCGCCAAAAGTTACATTTAAAATTGTCAGATTTGCAATCCTGTCCAACCTGCTTGCAAGAAGTAGATTCTGTTCACAGGGCAAATGTGTTAAATAAGGCACACAATGAGATTACAAAATTTTCAAATGAGATTAAAGATTTAGAGCTAGAAAAGTTTTTGATTAAAGAAAAATTGGCCAAATTAGATTTAGATTTAAACTTTAAAGAAAAAGAATTAGCAGAAACAAGGATTTTAATTATGAAAGCAGAAGCAATTAAGGATAAAGAAGATAAAATACAAGAACTAAGAGTTTTATTAGAAAGATCAAAAGAAGATTTAATTTTTTTAAAAAATCATGTAGAATCTCTTCAAGAATCGTTATTAGAATTTTCTAAGTTTGAGAGAATTTTTGAAGAAAAAGAATTAAAACTAAAAGAAGTCCAAAGGAAAGAAAGGATTGCAGAAATAAAGGTGGCAGAGATAAAAAAAGAAATAGAAGTTTCAAAAAAGACAGTTCAAGAGTTGGAATTGAAAATTTCCAAAGCAAAGCAAATAAAAGAAAAATTGGAAGAATACTCTAAATTAGAAGCCTGGTTGACAAATAAATTCATCCCAATAATTTCTTCAATAGAATCTAATGTTATGAGAAAGTTAAAGTCAGAATTTTCAAGGTTGTTCGCGGAATGGTTCGCTGTTTTAGTTCCAGAATCATTTTCTGTAAGATTAAGCGATAATTTCACTCCGATAATAGAGCAAAAAGATTATGAAATAGACTATTCCTATCTTTCAGGAGGAGAAAGAACCGCCATAGCTTTAGCTTATAGGCTTTCATTAAATCAGGTAATCAACTCTTTGATGAGCAAACTAAAAACGAGAAACCTTGTAATTTTAGACGAACCCACAGACGGTTTTTCAGAGCAGCAACTGGATAAAATGCGAGAAGTTTTAGAAGAGCTGAAAACAGAGCAATTAATTATAGTTTCGCACGAACAAAAAATTGAGGGGTTCGTAGAAAATGTAATAAAATTTGAAAAGCAACACGGGGAAAGCAAGAAGATTTAATTAACGAAAAATTTATAAAACATTTGTAATTCTCTAAACTGTAGAGTTTGTTCTATGGAAAATAAGATGAGCGTAGATTTAGATAAACACGTATTGAAAACGGGGACCTTAACTGTTGGAATTGTCTGTAAGGATGGGATAGTTTTAGCAGCAGATAATAGGCTTAGTTATGGCGGTGGCGGGGGCGTAAGTTACATCGCAGATACAGCAAATAAAGTTGTCTCAATAAATGATCGATGCTTGGTGACCACGGCAGGAAATGGATCTGATATAAATAATACTGTAAAACTTTTAAGAGCAGAGGTAAAGTTAAAAGAATTGAGGTCTCGTACAGAGACCTCAATAAAGCAGATAGCATCTTTAACTTCAAACGTTCTTTACCAAAATATTAGGCAGCCTTCAATGATTCCGAGCATTGTTCACTTTTTAATTGCAGGGTACGATGAAGAAGGATTTCACCTATACGGAGCTTCACCGGACGGATTTTTGAAAAATGTAGAAACTTATGAAGCAACAGGAGTCCCTTTCGAAAGTTTAGCAATTTTTGATATGGAATACAAAAAAAATTTAACCTTAGAAGAAGGGATTAAGCTAGCTAAAAAAGTATTTACTGCAACAAAAGGCAGGCAACCCGGTGTAGGGGATGGATGGGATATTTATACCATAAAGAAGGATAAGATAGAAAAAGTGTCCTCTCAAAAAGTAGTGGATGAACTTAAGGATAAGGAATAATTTTAATATTTTTAAAAATGACGGACATCTTAAGAAATATAACAGATAGACTTCACGGTAAAATAAATGAAGCGAATTTTGAAGGAGCAAACATAGTTCTCTATACTCAAAATGAAATTTTTTTTAAAGAAGGAGAAGGCCAAATAAAAGAAATTGTTAATGACATTAAAAAAAGGGTGGAGTTAAGAGCAGATCAGAAAATTTTAAAAGATAAAGATGAAGTTGAAAAAGAAATAAAGAGGATAGTTCCAGAGGAAGCAGAAATAACTGAGGTGATATTCGATTTTCATAGAAGTGTTGTGATAATTGAAGCAAAAAAACCAGGATTAGTTATTGGCAAGCAAGGTTTTCTTTTAGATGAAATAAAAAAGGCAACAATGTGGTCTCCACAAGTTCAAAGGGCCCCTGCTATAAAGTCTAAAATAACTGAGAATATTCGAGAAGTTCTTTATGCAAATAATAACCATAGAAGAAAATTTTTAAATGAAGTTGGAAAAAAGATTTACCAAGATTGGGACCCGGAAAAAAAAGAGGGGTGGGTTAGATTAACTTTCTTGGGTGGAGCTAGACAGGTAGGACGAAGTTCAATGCTTTTGCAGACTCCGAATTCAAGAATTTTAATTGATTGTGGGATAGATGTAGCAGGACAAGGAAAAGATAGGTTTCCGATATTTACAATTCCAGAATTTAATATCTCAGAACTAGACGCAGTAATCATTTCTCATGCTCATCTTGATCATGTTGGGCTTTTGCCTTACCTTTACAAGATGGGATATCAAGGACCAGTTTACATGACTTCTCCGACTAGAGACATCGCAGCACTACTGAATTTAGACTTTATTGGTGTGGCTTACAAACAAGCAGCAGCCCCAATTTTCAGTTCAACAGATATTAAAGAGATGGTTAAACATTCTATCTGCTTAAATTTCAATGAAGTTACAGACATTACCCCAGATGTTAGGTTGACTTTTTATAACGCGGGTCATGTTCTAGGAAGTGCGATGGTTCATTTAAATATTGGAAATGGATTTCATAACTTACTTTATATGGGGGATTACAAATATGCTAAGACAAGGTTGTTGGATCCCGCTGTGACCATCTTTCCTAGAGTAGAATCAATAATAACTGAATCAACGTATGGGGCAAGGACAGATATTCTCCCCCCAAGGAAAGAAACGGAAGAGCAATTTTTGGGCATGGTCAAAACTGCTTTGGAAAGAGGAGGAAAAGTTTTACTTCCAGAATTAGGGTTGGGTCATGCGCAAGAAACTATTCTTAGAATGGAAGAAGCAATAAGAACTGGAGAATTGCCTTTGGTTCCAATTTATGTAGATGGAATGGTTTGGGATATTAATGCTATCCATACTGCTTATCCAGATTTCTTAAGTGCAAAAGTAAGAACTCAAGTTTTCCAAGACAATAACCCTTTTACTTCAGAACATCTTCACAGAGTGGGTTCTCAACACGAAAGAAAAGAAGTAATCGAAGGAGGGCCTTGTGTAGTTATTGCAACTTCTGGAATGCTTGTTGGAGGAGCTTCTGTAGATTACTTTAAGGAATTCGCAGATAATCCAAAAAATCACATGATTCTTTCATGCTATCAGGGACCAGGTTCATTGGGTAGACAATTACAAGAAGGAGCCAAAAAAGTAATTGTAGAAGAAGAGGGATACAAAAAAGAAATAGAAGTAAAAATGGATGTAACTCTTTTCAATGGTCTTTCTCCTCACGCAGGAAGAAACGAGATAATTGCTTTTTTCAATAATATGAAACCTAAGCCAAAAAGGATAATCGTTAATCATGGGGAACAGTCTAAGTCCCTTGATTTAGCCTCTTCTTTGTATAAGCTGCATCGGGTTGAGACAAATGTTCCCAGGGGACTTGAGACTTTACGTCTTAGGTAGTTGTCGTCATAAATGCAATTATTCAATTTGGGAAGTACCAAAAGAAGGTTGAACGTCAAGGAAACATCGTTTCCTTACTGAGACGAACGGTCCAAGGGAATTAGTAATTTTAAGGTTGCGTTAGAATATCAAAATTTATATACTTCTTACCTCATAAAAAATTATGGCGATACAAAAGATTATCTGCACTTTGAATAGAAAAACAGATGTATCTGTGATTCCATTAAGCTCATTCTTATTTTGGTCTTCATGACGTAAAATTTAACTAAATATTAGGAAATCTATCATGAAGTCTAAATTCATTTATGGCTTTGAGATAGACTTCTACGAAAAATTACCCCTTACAGGGCTAAAAGGAGGGTATATCGAAAGATGAAACTCGAAACAGAAAGATTAATTTTGAGAAAACCTTTGCTCCGAGAGGTCAAGGATTATTTTGAGGGTATCAATGGTCTTAAAAGTTGTAAATCACCTTTCAGAAGCTCCTTATCATTACTTAGAGGAACTGTCTAAGCAATACATCCAAAAACTTCAAAGAAGATGGAAAAAGAATTCTTTGAAAAAATATGAGTTCTTTATAGAACCTAAGGAAGAAGGAAAGATGATTGGTTGTCTTGGAGTAACTAAAGGGAAGTTTGACATTTGGACAACCGGTTAATGGTTAAATCGAAACTATCCTCGGAAAGGTTACATGACTGAAGCTAAAATTGCCTTAAACGAGTTTGTTTTTAACGAATTGGGTGCAGAAAGATGGAGACTTCAGCGCACGCGGACAATATAGCTTCAAACAACACTCAGTTGGTTGTTGGGTATAGATTCGAAGATTGCAGAAGAGGCAATTCCTTTTCTAAAGCAACTGGGGAATGTCCTGATTTAAATCTTTACGGTCTCTTCAATGAAGAGTGGAAAGCTGTTCTCCCAAACCTTCAAAGAAAGTTAGAAGAGAAAGTTAAGAGACTTTAAGGAGGTCAATTTATTTATTTTTATTTTACTTTAAATTTAAAAACAATCTTTTCTAATAATTATTATTATGAAAAAGAAAAAGGGTGATACAAAGATAGTTCTAAGAAATTTTTTAATTGCATTGGTAGCAATAGCCTTTTGGAGGGGAGCGTGGGGATTAATGGACATTTATATTTTTCCAAAAAGTCTAATTTTAAGTTACACTTTTTCTGTTGTTGTGGGAATAATAATCCTTTACCTAATAAAACCAAGGCTAAAAGATTTAGAATAAAATGGGCAAACATACAACAAAAGTTACAATAATAATCCTTCTAATGTTTTTGATAACTCAGTTCATCGGACTTTGGATTGTAAATTACTATTCTCAACCAGCAAATCCTCTTCCTTTCGGAATGGAAGTTCCGGAAGAAGAACAAATGAACACGATAGGAGATATAATATCGATAGTTCTAGCCTTTGCAATTGCAATCGGGCTATTTTTCATTTTTAGAAAAAATAAATCTAGATTAATTCTTAGGGGTTGGTTTTTTATTGTAGTCTTGCTTTCGCTAGGAATTTTCTTCGTAGCACTACTAAATTTAGAACCTCCTTATATATTCTTAGCTTTAATTTTTGCATTACCTTTAGCACTGTCCAAAGTTTACAAGCGAAATCTAATTTCTCACAATTTATCTGAGCTAATGATTTACCCTGCAATAGCCGCAGTATTCGTTCCTTTCCTGAATCTCTTAGGGGCAATAATACTATTAATTCTAATTTCCCTTTACGATGCTTGGGCGGTCTGGAAATCTGGAATAATGCAGAAGATGGCAAGGTTTCAAATGGATGAAGTCAAAGTCTTTGGAGGTTTTCTAATACCTTATCTGAACAAAAAACAGGAAGCACAACTAAAGAGGGCCCGAAAGCAAAAAAATGCCAATAGCTTAGCTCTAAAGGTCAATGTGGCAATATTAGGAGGCGGAGACGTAGTCTTTCCAATCATAGTTGCAGGAGTCACTTTGTTACAAATAGGCTTGGCAGCAGCAATTGCAGTAATTCTGGGAGCATTAGTAGGTCTAGGAGCATTATTATTCTTGTCAAAGAAAAAGAAGTTCTATCCTGCAATGCCTTTTATTTCAACGGGAATCTTAACCTTTTTAGGAATAAGCTTGTTAATATTCTAATTATGTCACCACTTTAGTAAAACAACATAATGGAAAAGTTTATAAATTACTATTGAATAGTAACTAAACGAGAAAATGCTATTAAAACAAGAACTAGTAAATAAAATCAAAGATTACTTTGATTTGAATATATATGAAACAAAAGTATGGTTAGCCTTGCTCAGCAAGGGAACTGCCTCTGCGGGAGAGATATCTTCAATATCAGGTGTTCCAAGATCAAGAACTTATGATGTTTTGGAATCTCTAGAAAAGAAAGGATTCTCTTTAGTAAAGCTGGGCAAACCCGTAAAATACATGGGGGTAAAACCAAATGTCATTTTAGAAAAACTAAAGAATAATGTGAGAAAAGAGGCGGAAGACAAAGTATCTAGTTTAGTAAATTTAAAAGATACAAAAGAATATTCTGAATTAGAAACGCTTTATCACGTAGGAATCAGTCCTGTAAAAAGGGAAGATCTTTCAGCTTCATTAAGAGGAAGGTCAAATATTTCAAATCATTTAAGAGAAATTTTAGAAAATGCGGAAAAAGAGGTAATAATCTGCACAAATGCGGAAGAAATAAAATTAAAGGAAAAACTATTTCTAGAAACTGTCCAGTTATTAAAAAATTCGAAAGTTAAAGTTAAAATGGCCCTTTCTGGAGATGAAAAGTTAATTAAACAATTAGCTGAAATTTTCGAAACAAAAATAAAAATAGTTGAAGTAGACGCAAAGTTCTTTATTATAGATAAAAAAGAAATTCTATTCTATTTAACTAAAGATTCTGGAAAAGAAGATCATGCAATATGGTTAAACTCTAGTTTTTTTTCAACAGCCTTTGCTGATTTATTCGAGTTGGCTATTAATTAAAAATTAACTCAATTAATTCTTCAATGAATTCTTAGAATAACCCTCTAACCTTCTTAAAATCTATAAAAGGAGGAATAATTTTTTAATTAAGCTCCAGAAAGGATCTTAAAAAAAGGATTATAAAAAGGCAAAACAATGGTAATTTTAAAAAAATAAGGTGGCTGTAAAATTAGATGAATGAAAAGCTTGAGGCTAGTTTTATTTGGATCAGAAAAAGAATGTAAGGAGGAGAAAACTCTAATTAATGGGGGGAAATTTGATAAATTTTTAGAGGAAGATACAGGCCCTTGCATTTTTATTATTCTTCTTATTTAATAAAAGTTTTTTATCTTTTCATAATTTAGACCTAGAATACTTTTAAGAAGAAAATCAAATTCCCGGTTAAATCTATTTTAGCCAAGAAACATAATTTCTATAGGTTTAAGTCTTATTCCAATGAGCCTTTGAAAACGTCCTTCCCGGAATTTTGATTTTGAAATCTACGGTTTTCATTTTGATAAAAGGAAATTAGAAACGTAAGGATAAACGGATGTCTCTTTTTTAAAAAGAATCAAACAAAAGTTTTTTAGAAAAGGTAGCTATTTTTAGATTAAAAAACTTAGCTAAAAAGCAGGAGAATAAAAAAAGCAGAGTAGAGCATTACCCTTTCCTTTGATGAGCCCAATAAGCTAGAAGCAAAAAATCCCCTATTTCTCATAGAAAAAAGGACTGTTTTTATTGAATAAGGTCTCTTTCTTATCTTGATTTAAGTTTTTCTTAATAAAAAGATTGGTACAATAATTTAAGTTAATTTAAATTAAATTTGGTAATATACATCTCTTTAATTTTTTTAGAATTTTTCCTTTTCCATTTTTTTAAAAATTCTCCTAAACTAAAATCTATTTTAATTTTTGAATAAATCCTATCTCTCTTAACAAAAGTATTTTTATTTTCTTTTTTAAATTTAAGGAGGTTTTCTTTATCTTTGACAAATGGGCCCTCCTTCATGATTTCTTTCCTAGCTGAAACAACAAAGAAAAATTTAGAAGATTTCTTTTTATCATACTTGAAGCCTCTATCCTTAATATCAAAATATTTTGAAATTTCATAACCTACATGATTATAAAATTTTAGTAATTTAGAACCAGCGATATCTCCTTCTTGTTTGGAGGTGCTGACAGTTAGAGAAAAAAACTCCTTTCTATTTTTTTTCGCTTCAGCTTTAATTTTTTTTAAATCTATTTTTCTTGGTTCAAAAAATTTAACAGAGGGCTCTTTGAGAAAAAGTTTAGCATCTTCTATGAACTTTTCAAAAGTTTCTTCGCTCAAGGCAGCGATAACATTTCTTTGTTTAAACGTGGGATCAATTAAGACAATAGGCGATTCTAATTTAGAACCATTAATATCCAATAATATCCTTTTTTTGTTTCTATATTTTTTTTCTAAATCAATTATTATTTTTTCTTTTGAATTAACAAGGGCTTTTAAAAATTTTTCTAAAGATTTGTAATAGTAGATTAGTAACTCAAGAGAATAACCTGAAAATCCTTTAATGTAAGATTCAGCCCCATAAGTCCCATTAGAATAGCAAAAAGCTTTAGCTAGTAGAATTTGATCTAGTATTTTATGACTTTTAATTTTTTTGTTAATATATTTAACGTGGGAATAAGATAAATCTGTTATATTCCTGGCTTCTGAAGGTTTTTTGACTTTTATTACGGGGATTATCTCTAAAATGGCTTTTTTTGAAATTTTAATCTGGAAATAGTCTCTAGAGCCCTTGACCTCTTTTACGTCTTTAAACGTGGCCAACAATTTTTTAGTTAACCCTGCCAATTCTTTTTCTCTATATTTTTTATCAAATCTAATAAAAATGTCTACATCATAAGATTCTTTTTTCATGACCGTTTTTTTAGCGAAGCTACCTCCGATAAATATCTCTACATCTAATCCAAATTCCTCAACTCTCTTCTTTAAAATTTCTAAAAATTTTTTTAATTCTTTTTCTATTCTTAGGACATCTTTCTCTTCAGGTTTAATTTTTTCTAAAGCAAGCTTTAGGGTAGAATCAATCTTTTTCATTTTCTTTTTTAAAGTTACTAAACGTTGTAGCTAAATCAATTATGTATTTCCCTTCTTCTAACTTGTAGACTAATGGTCTATCTTTATTAAACACTTTAGCTAAATCAATTTCAAATTTTCCATCTCCCGTAACATTCACAGATTCAAAATCCAAAATAACGGGCATATCCTCTTGAGTGATTCCTGCGATTTCTCTAACCTCTTTTTCAATGTGTATCCTTTCTTTCTCAGGCATTTCTATCTCTATTTTCTTCTCTTTAAGCTTTTCAAATTGTTCATCCCGAATATAGAAAAAAAATTTACTTCCACAATTAGCACAACCTTCTAATATTTCCCTACTCCCTATGGGAATAATCCGAGAACATTTAACACATTGGTGAGGCATTTTTATTAATTCTAGCTCCTAGTCTAATTAAGGATAAGCATTATTTAAATTTGTTTGTGTTGAAATGGATAATTTACTATGCAGAGTTGATTTGTTTTAAACTCATTATAAATCATTTATTCAACAGCAATTCTATTTTTTTAGGATCTCGCTTGATTTCTTTTACAACTGTTGCAGGACCGATGATTGTTATTGCTCCCATATCTCCTCCATTAAGCAGGTTAGCCAAATTACCTTTAACTCTTTGAAAAAATCTTTGTTCTCCTCCAGAAGATATAACCGCTAATTCAATTCCCTTGAATTCTTTCACATGCCCAATCATCGCCATTGTGTCTCCGATAAGTCTTGATTCTTCCTCTGGTTTTAATTTTCCTTGCAGAATGATAATGTTGTTTCCTAAAACTATATTCAAAATTTTTCTAATCCTCTCATCACTGCTAAGAATTCTTATTTCTGAATAGGGAATAAACTGAATAGAAAACCCTTTTATCTTCCCTAAATTTTTTTTCTTTTTTGTTACCATTTTATTTAACTTTTTTTGATAAATCAAAGATTGCTTCATAAAAGGAATCCAAATTTTTACCATACTTTGCACTCATTCCAAGAACTTCATATTCCGGAAAAGCTTCTTCAATTTTTTTAATATTCGCTTTCCTCAAATCTGATTTGTTTGCAACAATTAAAACGGGGATTTTACGAGCAACCAAATTTCCTATAATTGTAACATTAACTTGGTTATAGGGATTCTCAGTTGCATCTAAAACAACAACAACTAAATCCATATCATCCAACCATTTTATACTATCAATTATCCCCTGAGTAGCTTCTTTAGCTCTAGACTTTGCTTCTCCTTTTTTCATTTTATAAGATAAAAAATCTTCATAATCGACCCTTGTAGTAATCCCGGGAGTATCAATCATCTTAAAGGTCATTTTCTTACCTTTATAGCTTATTTCAACTTTTTCTTTGAATTGAACATGCCTTGTCTCGTGAGGAATTTTAGAGACAGATCCAATTTCTTCTCCTGTAAAATCTTTACAAATCCGATTAGCTAGACTAGTTTTCCCTGCATTTGGGGGGCCGTAGAATCCGAGCTTTATATCTCGTTTACCCTTAAAAAGTATAGGAACCATTCTTTTTAGAAACTCTGTAAATCTTTTTTTTACCATTTTTTCTTTTTTATAAAGTAGCGAAAAGGAATCAGATGATTCTCATTCGCTATCTTCTTTAATCAGGTTTAGTTAATGTTCTTTATTAAGTTTTTTATCCTAATTTAGATACTTTATTCAAATAAACTTGAGCTATAATAACTGCAACAAAAGGAAGAAGTATAAATAGGATAAATAACCCTCCCTTGCTTAATCTAGTAACTGTTTCATGTGCAGTGCAATATTTCCAATAGGTTATTAGAGATAAGATGAATGCTGTACCATATGTGATGAAAGCAAAAAGGAATCCTCTAGTAGCGATTGATAAAACAACTGTCAAAAGGTAAGAAATTAAAAGAGAGCCAATAACCACCAAAATTGGAGAGAGAATCAAACCCAGTCCTGGAGCGCTTTTATCAATCTTCTTCAATTCTTTAGAAGTAGAAAATATCCAATAAATTAAATAAATTCCTAATGTCAAAATGGTCCAAAGAATCATCAAACCAATCTTTCTAGTTTTGATCTTTCCCCTAGATTGAATCCTCATTTGTGAAACTGGTTGTTTAACAGCATTAACTTGTTTAATCCCCTCATTATGAAATTCTTTATTTCTCTTTCTCAAATTTTTTTCCATCCTCCTTTCTTTTCTAGTCAACTTCCTATCTCCTGGCTTCCACATCCCTGTGTTTTTTCCCAAATATTTCCTTATTACAAACCTAATTTGCTCTGAGGACCATCTAGCTTTATGGAGTTTTTTTCTAATTTCAGACTCACTAGCCCCTTTAGTTTTTTGATTATTAATGTAGGTTATAAGATTAAACAAATTATTTTTATCTGGGAACAACCTCTTTTCATATTTCCTGTCGTACCACTTATGAAGAATAGAATAAAACATTAATCCTACGCCAAAAACAACTAATAACGCAAGAAAGATTATCCACCAATTCATTCTAAACTCTTCAATTTCATCTTTGTTAATAATTGAAAAATAATTAAGACTAGGGGCCAAGAAAAAAGAAAGATCAGAACTTTTCATGGTTGGTTCAGCAAAAATAACTAAATCTGCAGCTTCGTCAATATTTAGTACATAGTAGTTCCCCTCTTCCTGGGTTTCTTTATTTAAGAGGATTCTGTTATCTTTTTTGATAAACAATTTTGAATCTGAAGCGCCATTAAGATCTGAAATTTTTGGATAAAACCCAATCACAAAGGGAATTAGCACTCCTGTTTCTAAGTAAGTTATCTCTTTAGAAGAGATTTTTGTGTTATATTCTTCAAGGTTGTAAGATACAATTGCTTTTTGATAATCCTCTTCTTGAGAAAAATTATAAAGGTCTCCAAAGACCAAAGATACAGTTTCAACATCTATTGAATGCTCTGAAGGGTAATAACTTAAGGCGCTACTTTCAATAGGAATTATTTTTTCTGGAAGGTGGAAATCATTTAAGTAGGGTATAACTGAAGAATAATTTTCAGTAATTTTAGCTTCCTCATATTTTTGTTCTAATAGGGCTATTTGAGCGGAGATATTATCCCAATTCAAATCTTGCTTTAAATAATCTTTAAGAGCATAATCTAATTTATCTAACTCTACTTTTATTGCTGCTTGTTTTAAAATTAAGTCTTCTATAACCTTTTTTATTGTTTCTTTTGGAGAATTAACCTCAATATTAAACCTTTTAGAGAAAATAACTTCTCCTTCCGTCTCAATAATGATCTGCAGGGGATAAATTGTTTCCTCTTCAAAAATTAGAGTTTTTTCATTTAGTTTGGTTTCAAAATACTCTGTATTATTAACTATCCAAAAATAATTAGTAACATTCATGTCCGAATAAAATTTTACTTCAAAATTAGTGGGCAATCCTGCTGGAGCAATTGTCGGATTAAGAGTTATGGAAACATTTTTTATTTCAATTTCTTCTTCAAATAATTTTTCTCCTTCTAAAAATAGAGAGTAGTTAATTTTTTTAGATTCAGAAGGTAAATTAAATAAACCATTTAGGGAAAGGTCATTAAAAGGCATATTTATTTTTGCAGGTGTTTCATTTAAGGTATAAAACTTATTTGAGAGTATTCCTGGAAGGCTGCCTTTATCGCTGTTTACTAAAACGTTGCTGATAGTTATAGCTTGATCAATATCAGATTGGATTTTTATTGGGACATAACAGCCTTTTTCACAGTTTAAATTACCGTATGTGGATTCGATATAATCTTCGGCTAAACTTGAAGCGTATTTTCCTTGTCCCAAGTAATTAGAAATATTTATTGTTCCGGGCGCATCAAATTTTTTTCCTTTAGCAAATAAATAATAACTTGCAGTTGCATTCTTAATGGGAGATCCATAAAATCCGCAATTATCTTCTCCAATGTAACCTTTTGTTTTATAATCCCCATTGCCCCCAGAAGAATAGACACAAACATAATATTCCTTGGGTTCTAATACGGCATAATCGATTAAGCACGAAACCTCTGAGCCAACCAAATTCATATGAACTTTTTCTAACCCACAATGATTTATTTCATTTCCTCCTAAATCATAAAGAGCCATAGAAATAGAATCTGTACCTTTGGTGGCAACTTTTATCCAGGTTCCAATTTCCACTTGGGGAGTTTCTGGAATTTCTATTTTTTGGCAGAAAGGCGTTGTACTTATTTTTATTTCCTCCCCCCCTGTAGAAGGAATATAGCAACCAGTATTTTTATTATCGCAAAATTCAGAAAGAGCTTTTGTATTTGAGTAGTCTGAGGAATTATCATTTAAAAAATCAACTTTAAATTGACTTGTACAAGAAGAAGGGGCATTACTTTGAAGGCTGTAACTTATGGAGTTTATTTTCTCTATTTCTCCTAAAAATTTAAACCCAATTATTAATTCTTCTCCTTCATTTAAATTAAATGTTCCAGAGGTTTTTTCTTCTAATGAACTATAAGACGGTAAGCAACCTATCGTATCACAAGAAAAGTTTAACCCCTTATTTGGGTCAGAATCTAGAATCTCCTTTAGAGTAGCGTTATTTCCCTCGCTGTCTAAGAAAAAAGAATTTAATGCTTGAGATTCAAAACTTATATTCAGCAGCCCAAGAAGACTAGAATTTTCTCCATAGACTTTTGAGATTTCATGACTTTTATTTCCTAATTCGTAACCGGCGGGAATAAGGCTAATTGAGAAGACTACAAAACAAAATGCTAAAACTTTTTTATAATTCATGTTTTTACCTCTTTTACCATTTTAATAAAGATAAAGTTGTTTATAAATTTTACAATTATCCTTTTATAACTAAAACCGGTTTTAATTTAGCAACCTTAAGACTCAATCCTGTATCATGAACAACTCTGACTACGTCATCAACATTTTTGTAGACTTCAGGAGATTCTTCTGCTAGAGAGGTTGAGCTTCCTGCAATAATTCCTATCCCCTTTTTTTCTAAGTCTTTCTTAACTTTTTCTCCATTAATTTTATTTATTGCTTCTGCACGAGACATAATCCTTCCAGAGCCATGAGCAGTGGATCCAAAGGTAAGTTCTTCCGCTTTTTTAGTTCCAACAAGGATATAAGATGAAGTCCCCATTGATCCAGGAATTAAAACTGGTTGGCCTACCCTACGATAAATTAATGGAACTTCTTTACGGTTAGGACCGAAACTTCGAGTAGCGCCTTTTCTATGGACGCAAACCTCAACGGTGTTTCCTTTTACCTTATGTTTTTCAATTTTAGCAACGTTGTGGCATAAGTCATAAAAAGTTTCAACTTTAGACTTTTCAAAAATTTCCTTAAAAATTTCTCTTGTCCAAATTCCAATTAAATGACGGTTTGCGAAGGCAAAATTTGCAGCACAGCTCATAGCCTTAAGATAATCCTTCCCTAACGAACTTGTTAAAGGAGCGTTAATTAATTGACGGTCCGGTAACCCTTCAAATCCAAATTTTTCATCCATTAATTTAATATAATCCGAGGCAATCTGATGTCCGAAGCCCCTAGACCCACAATGAATCATTATCAAAATTTGATCTTTTTCTAGTCCAAATGTTTTGGCAATTTTTTCATTAAATATTTTCTCAACAACTTGGATTTCTAAAAAATGATTTCCCGCTCCGAGGGTTCCTAATTGTCCAATTCCCCTTTTAATTGCCCTTTCAGAAACTTTAGAAAAATCAGCTCCCTTCAGACACCCTTCTTCTTCAACATGAAGGTAATCCTCTTTAATTCCATAGCCCTTTTTAACCAAATATTTAATTCCTTTTTCACTAATTTCTTTTAATTCATTTTTTCCTTTAATTTGAAATGGGCTTCCTCTTCCAACGCCCGAGGGTATTTTTTTATTTAAGTTTTCTAAGATAGCTTTTTCTTTCCCTTTTAAATCTTTTAGTTTAAGGTTTGTTTTCATTACCCTAATTCCGCAATTAATATCAAAACCAACACCTCCGGGGGAGATGACCCCCTTTTTCATATCAAAAGCTGCAACCCCGCCAATAGGAAATCCGTAACCAAAGTGAGCATCAGGCATAGCAAAAGAATAGTTAATTATTCCCGGTAACTCTGCTACATTTTTTATCTGTTCAATAGTTTTATCTCTAGCCAGAGCTTTTAATATTTTTCCAGAAGCAAACAAAATTCCCGGAACTTTCATTTTCCTTTCTTTTTCAATTTCGTAAATATTCTTAGCTATTTTTTTCATACATCTAAAACAACTTGACAAACCCATCTGTTTTTTAATTCATGGATAAACATCTCCTGATAGGTTATCGCCTTGACTTCTCTATTAAATTCATAGCAAGAAACTTTATCCCCTGAAATTTTTGCACTTAGTTCAAATTTATTTCTGTTTATTTTTATTTTTTGAACTTTGGAAATTAAAAAACCCGAAGTGTCAATCAAAAACAATAATTCTTCCAAAAAGTTATACAAGAGGCTTTCTAAGTCTTTTCCTTTAACTGAGATTTTCATCTTCTTTTTTTTTCTAACTTTGAAAACCATAGATTTACGAAAGGCTAAAGCTGAATTAGAAAATAATTTTTCTAAACTTCTTCCATACGCTCTAAATTTTATATCTGCAGTGTGTTCTAAAAATTCAAATTTCATTTTTCCCAACAAAAAATATTAAGAATTCTAGGTTTAAATGTTTGTTCATAGGAACTAATTATTACTGACCGGGCATGTATCTCTTTCTCTGAAGGCTCAGCGTCTAAAAAGCAATTATCTTCGGGAGAGCAGATTTTATATAAACAGCTAATTTGTGGAGATTCTATTTCATTTAGACTAACGTTTAATAAACTCGGAAATTCCATTTCGTTAGATTGAACGGGAATTCCAGCCAAATTAATAATCTCGGAACGTAAACTTTTATTTAGCTGAACATAATTTAACAATGAAACCTCTTGCATTTCAATTTGTTCTCCTAGCCCTTGATTTCTATTCGAGTTTGAAGAAACTGAAAAAGTTAGTAAACTTCCAATTATTAAAATTGAAAGGAAAGCTTCTGTCATTTTAATCCAACCTTTTTTATTGCTCATCCCCAAACATAAATTAAAAAAGTTCCAAATTTTCTATTTCCCTCCTTGTCCAGATAATCAATCTGATATTCTTCAGCAAAGATCTCAACGTTAACATTAGGAATTTCAGGGCCAAGAGCAGTTCCATTTCCATAATCAAATTGAAACCCAAAATCTTCCCTATCAGAGATTCCTAATTCTTTCTTGAGATTTTCATAATCTGTATCATAAAAGGAGATAAATGCTAAGATTTTACTTTCCAAATATTCTTTTGAAACACGAGTTGATTTTATTTTTCCCACTAAACAGTTCATTCCAGAATTTGCAGAATGGCTATTAAATTCTTCGGAGGAATAAAGAACTTTGAAGAATCCTGAATTATCCTTCCAAGAGATTTCTAACCTTCCTGAGGAATCATATACATCTAGGCTGTTTCCTTCTTTGTCTTTTGCAATAAAACTCAATCCAGAAACTTCTAGCCCGCTTTCTTCTAGAGAGATGCAATTCTCACCATTCTTAGAACTACCATTAATTAAATTCACAACGGTCACCTCACCTTTTGTTCTATTTTCTAGGGAAACCTTTATGGAATCTGCTGTTTGTTTATGATTCTTTGAAAAATCTGTCCCAGGTTTAACTAATACAAATAAGAAGATAACAAACACAATAAACAAAACAAAAGAAACGATAACATCAACGTGGGATCCTTTTTTATTTCTCATGCTGCAAGGAGGACATTTGCACCAGCTGAAATTATAAAGGATAAAAACATCAAAGCAAAAGAATGTTTTATTCCTGCTTTTATGTCTCCTTCAGCAAGCTTACCAATAACAAATCCTGTAAAAAAACTTTCAACCAGGATTAGGTATAAGAAAGCGTTTGAAATAGTTTCTTGGCTGATATCCTGTGCCTCTCCACCTCCGCCCCCAAATCCAAACCCGCCTAATTCCATGGAACCGAGATCACCAATTCCAGAAACCATCGGGACTATTTGAAATTGCATAACTAAGGTGATAATAATAAAGACTAAGAAAATAATATACCCCTGAACAACCAGATTAGAAATCGCAGCCCTTCGTTCTTTCTTTAATTTATCGGAAATATTAACTGCCCCTGCAACAGCTTCCAATATTTCTCCAATATCCCCTCCTGCTCTCTCTGCTTGCCCGATAAGAGTCAAGGACCTAGAAATAGAATTGTTTTTAACATCTTTTGAAAATATGGCCAAAGCTTGATTTAGGGGAATTCCTAAATTTATCTGGTTGCTTAGTTTATTGATATGTTTTGTTAAAACCCCATAAGATTTCCCTTGCATATTCATTATGCTTTTACTAATGGGAGTTCCAGTCTTCACACTCTCAACCAGATTACGAGCGAATTCTAAGAACATTTCTTCCTTTTCTTGATTCTTTCTCGCTTCAGTAATTAAACTAGAGATAAATGGCCCAGCACCAAGGAGTATGGCGATTCCGGATAGAAGCATTGCTATTTGTCCTTTTATAGATAATTGTATTATTAATACTACTGTTGCAGCAATTGCGAATCCGGTTAGGTGTGATTTTTTAATTTCCATTTCATTTCTTATTTGATTATTTCTTTTTCTTCATATGTAAAAAGGCCAAAAAAATAATGTTCATTATAGTAACAACTAAAATCATAATTAGGGTGATCAATCCAACGCTCATATTTAATCCTATTCCACTTAGTTTCATCATTAGTAAAAGCATCATCAAAATCATTGGAGCAGCAATCACTACGCTAATATATACATCCATAAACGTTTCGGCAGATTTACCTTCTTTCTGGACCGCAATTTGGTGCTCGAATAAAAGCGTCTCGGATCTTTTTTCAAAAAAGTTGGGCAAATCCCCTCCAGAATTAATATTTGTGGCCAATCCATTATAAAGCTCTTGTAGTTTTTTACTGGCGGAATTCCTTCCGCTATTTTGAAGGGCATTAACAAAGTTTGAACCATAAAGATTGATTTCATTGAGTAGTTTAGTGAATTCTTTTTGTAGAGCAGGGTATTCTCCTGTGTTGACAATTATTTCAAAAATTTTTATGGGATCTATCATAGAACCAGAAATTGCAGACATGTGAATTGTTGCAAAAGGCATTTCCTGATTTATCCTATCCTCTGTAGCTCTTTTCTCTAGGTATGGATAAAAATACATTGCAACGAAAGTTCCTAAGGGCACGATAATTAAAATCCAGAAAACTTTCAATAGCCTTATATTTATCGGATCAAGTGTTCTGCTAATTATAGGAAAAGTAGATCCTATATTAAAGAATAGAAAGAACAAAAATAAGAAACCCCCTACGAAGAAAGAAAGCATTGTACTGAACAAAACTACAGATAAATACCCCGTTGGGGAATAACCAAGGTTGGCTTTAATTAAATCTTTTTCCATTTTCTTGAAAGATTCTCTTCCTAAAAGATTTTTAGAAAGACTTGAAAATAAAATACTAGAAATCTTGGAATAGCCATCCTTTTTACTGGATTTTTTTTTACTTTTTTCTTTATTTTCTTCTTTATTTCTAGCCCTTATACGAAGAATAGTCTCTTTTTCTAAACCAAGCAAAGTCAATTCTTTTTTAGTGTAGGTTTTTCCTCCTTCTGAACGTAAGGGCAAATCCTTGTCGTAATAATTTTTATTTTTCTTTCCTTTTTTAGCATTTTCTTCTCCTGGACGGTAGCCTAACGTAACTAACTTAGGAACTAAATTAAGTTTTGAGATCACCTCCCTAGAATCCTGATTAAGGGAATTCATTTCTTTTTTGAGATTAATTATTTCTGCTTCAAATTTCTTTCTTTCTTCTGCAGTTTTAGAAAAAGAATAAGATTCTTGAGAATTAATCATCTTCTGTAACTTAATTTTTTGCTTCTCCACAATTTCTACAAGTTCTCTTAAAGAATCTTCTTTTTTTATCATTTAGTGAACCTTCCAATTTTATCTTGAATGTTAAATAAAGCTTTTTTCAAAGAATTAAATCTCTCTGAATCTTTTCTTTCATAAGCATCTCTCATTTGATTAACAGTGCTTTCTAAAATTCTTATTAATTCTTTAAGATAGATTAATTCTTCCTTTTCCATTTTTCTAATTGATACCAAATCTTTTTAACAATTCTTCAGGTTTCTTATAATATTCATTTATTATGTCTTGAACTTCATGAAATCTAAAGACTCTGTTTTGGTATAATTTGTAAAGGAGTTGGGTTCTTCTAGAAAACTCTTTAAGTAATCCTTCTTTAGAAATTCCGTATCTTGTTGAAATTTTGTCAAAAATTTTACTTTCCTTTTTAAAATAAAATCTATCTTCATGAGAATTCCAGACAAAAGGCGTGTTTGTTATTGCAACTCCGTCAGGATTAACATCGACAATTTCAACAATTTCTCTTAATTTTCTAGTCTCTTTTTTATCTACAATTGCATGAGTCATAATGCACATACCATCGATAACATTCAATAGCGTGGGAGATAATTCAATCGGGGGGGTCTCCAATCTTTTGATTACAGTCTCAACTGAATCAGCGTGGATAGTACTAATTGAAGAATGTCCTGAAGCCATACCCTGGAATAATACTGAAGCTTCTTTACCTCTAACCTCACCTACAATCACATAATCTGGATTCTGTCTAAATGAAGCCTTTAGTAAAGCATAAAGATCTATCTCTCCTGCTTCACCCAAGCCTGTTGCTGAACGAGAAACGCTAGGGAGCCAATTTTCTCTAGGAAGGTTTAATTCACGAGTATCTTCAATAGAAACAACTCTTGCTTCGGGGGGGATAAAAAATGAAACCGCGTTAAGCAAAGTAGTTTTACCAGATGCTGTTCCTCCAATTACAAGAATATTCATTTTATATTCTATCAATAACCAAAGATAAGCAAGCATTTCTGGACTAAGAGTGTTAAAACCAATCAGTTGTGGGGGAGTCCAAGGGGTTTTAGTAAACTTACGTATTGTGAATGTAGGCCCTCTGCTTGTAATATCTTTAGTATAAGTAGCATTAACTCTAGACCCATCTGGAAGACTGCCATCTAAAATAGGACGAGAATAAGAAATAGACTTTCCACACCTTTGTGCTAATTTTTCAACAAAGCTTTCTAAAGAAGAATTACTCTTAAATCTAAGATTTGTTTTGATATTTCTAAACATACGATGAACAAGATATACGGGGGTGTTCGAACCATTACATTCAATATCTTCAACAAAATAATCCCTTAATAGGGGTTCAGCTTCGTTAAATCCAATGAAATCTCTGCATAAATAATAATATATTTTTTTGTAAGTCTCATAAGAAATATTAAGTCCCATTTCCATGGCTAAAATTTTGAATCTTTTATCGATATATTCAAAAATGGTTCTATCGCTCCGTTTAATTAATTCATTAAAATCAATCATAGATTTCATCGCTTCAACAATTCGATCTTTGTATTGTAATTCTTCTTCATCAAGGAGTGGTTCTTCTACTTCATAAATAACTTCATATTCTTCCGAATCCCAGTAAATATGGGCATATGCAAAAGGAGAAACTAAGCAATATCTAACATCTATTTTAGAATTATCTTTAACTTTTTTTAAAGGAGGAATCCTGGGAACAAAATCAATTGCAACCTGAGGATAGTTCATTACGCTAATTCTTTCTGCTACCATTAATTTACTTGAAAATTCATTTGGGTTGGTGTTTCCCCCCTATTCGATATGAAAATTGAATAAGGTGTAGGGGAATTTGACAACACTTTTGAAGTTTCACCTCCATTGTATGTAATATTATAAATTCCAGAGTAATTAAGTGTTATGTTTAGAGGATAATATTTTCCTAAACGCTCAGTGTAAATAATTAAAGGGCCTTCACTATAATTTTGTCCAGCTTCGCTGTATTCATATCTGCTATTCAATTCAAAAACAATTAAATCCAACTCGCTATTTATCCTCAAAGTTCCTTTTTTCAAAGAAGTTTCAAGTTCTATTTTATTTCCTACAACTCCTTGAGCAGATTCTTTTACAATAACGTTCATATTCTTTAATAATTGAACAGACTGTTCTATAATGGTTCTGTCTTGAAGCTCTTCTATTTTTGGCTTGGTAAACGATAAAACTAGTCCAATTAAAACAAGAGCTATTAAGGTATATGTAACCGTTTCAACCCAAACCTGGCCTCGGCTATCCCCTTTTTTTATCATAAATAGAAAAGAAAAATCAACTTTAAATACTTAATGTAAAATTAATTGCAATTAGGTATTGGACTAAATGTATCTGCAATCTCGCAAGGTTTCCCAGAAATGACTGGAGCCATTTGCAGTTTGGTAGGTTTATAATCTATTCCTGAAAAAGTGTATGATTTTCCAGCTTCTTTACCGGGCAAAGAAACATTTCCAGTTCTATCATCTGGATAGCTAATTAAATTTTCAACAATCTCTGGATTTCGGGGAATTCTAATAACTGTTGAAGCATTTTCTGTTTGAGCAGAGATTAATATTTGTTCTGGAATGATGTCTTCCAAATTAATAGAAAATCTAAGCGTGTCCTCAGAGGCATTATAGCAAATATATTCTTGGTTAAAGTTAATCTTTCCTTGAATCCCATAGCAATTTCCAGCATCCTCTAATTTTTCCGTTACTAGGCTATTTATTATTCCCCAAACAATGATCCCTGCAGCGAGGGTAATTCCGATAAGAAGCATCATATTAACTGTTCCAGACAAAGCTTTTTTGTTCATTTTATACGATTATCTCATACCCGAATCTATCATCACAAGTGTAGGCTTTTTCCCCACTCTCTGTTTCTCCAACTAAAACTGGAACAAGAACAATCTTATTAGCTGTAGCGGCCCCAGTAATTGTTCCTGAAAAAGCTCCCCCTTGGTTTAATCCAGTTGAAGGCCATCCCGCATCAATAGTTTCTGTCTGGTGTGCCCCCGTGCTATAAATTTGAGCTTTCATTTTGTATATGGGAACGTTTCCGGTATTCATAATGAAAATCATTTCCCCTGCATAGTCTGCATCAAAACTAACCTCTTCACAAACTAGTTTAACATTTTTTCCATCGAATTTGGTTATAGCTTCTTCTTGTATTCCTTTAAACCACATAAATATAATCATTGCAATGACAATCACGATTGCTACCAGCAACATTGTTGCAATAACTGGAGATAAACCTTTTTTTAGCCTCATTTTATATATTTATTTAGTTTTACGTATTTTTAAATTTAATTAACTACAAATAATTTCCTCTTTGATTCTAGCATTCCCGCAAACTACAAATTTCAAATCCTGACCCTCTCCTTCAATTCTTACTGGAAGTAAATCTATTCTAACTAAGTCATTACTAACATTAAAAGTTCCATTCATTTCTAGCCCTGGTTTCATTGCTCCTTGAGGGTCTTGGGGGCTAAAAAGTATAGCACCCTGAACAACATGCGTTTTCTCCGTGTAATTCTCATACATCGCAGTCGTTGCTATTTTTTGTTCAGTGTTATTTGTTCCATAAATAAAATATCCTGCAATGTTGAATCTTCCGTTGTTTTTTACAGTAAGATTTAATTTATTTCCCGAGCAAGAATATTCTTTTAGAAAAACTGAAGAACCTTCTGGACAAGCAGTTGGTTCAGTTGGAATGTAAGTCTTCAGATAAGCATAGACTATTACTGCCATAACAATTCCAAAAGTTATTAGAAGAACATAACCAATCATCGCACTCAAACCCTTTTTGTTTATCATCCTCTAATTAAATTGTTTTCCCCCCCATCTTTATTAGAAATCAGATAATAAAAACCTTGTCCTTTTTGAAATTCAAAAGAATAATCAAAATCTTCTATTCTTATTGTAGCATTCTTTTCTGAGAGGCTGTATGTTTGATTAAATTCTCCAACTCCAGATTTTAAGATTTTGAATTCAGATCCAGGATTAAAATAGATTATCTCTTCTCGAGAGTTATAACCTTTAGTCTTAATTGTTGACTCGGGGTTTCCATAGACGAAGATTAAAGTTTTTTCTGGAAATTTATCTATATAATTTGAACTCATATTATCGAAGACGGTTAAACTTTCAGCGTCACTTAAATCTGCATATGCAGCGTACTCTAAAATCTTTTCAATTTCAATATTTAATTCTCTTTGTATTTCGTTTATTGAATTATCTTTCTTATTTGAGGAGTAATTTATTACACTTAGAAAACTTGCAAGAATAATAACAATAATCATTGCAGCTATTAAGTAATACTGTCCTCTTTTATTCATCAGTTAATTAGAAAAAAGAGATTTATTAATTTAGTGATTTTGAAAAAATTTCTTATGAAAAATGTAGACCGGATATTCAGCTTCAGATTTACCAAGAAGCTACCTTCAATTATCCTCAGTTCTGCGACCCACTAAGCATCTAAATAGGTGTTTAGGGCTGCTCCGATCAAGGCCTGACCCATTTTGCATCTACAAGATCAAAGCGGACAAAACTTCAACGTCAAATCAAAGACCCCTTGACTTTTCCGTCACACTCTACCCGTAGTCTGCCATAAAGCCCATTTGCACATGAGCAGGGGGCTAACCTGCCGATCTAGTCTACAAAAAAACTAGAAATTTTGATTATTTAAGGTTAATGGTTACAGATTTTATGTTAAAAAATTTTAAAAAATAGGGGGAGTATTTATAACACTTCTTTGGAATTAGGTTCCATAATTAAAACTCTCAGAGAAAATAAGGAAATATTCAAAACTAACAATGAAAAATAAACTTTGTGAGTAATAAACTTGATAGTGGAAGCTTTTCAAAAAGAGCAGATGATTAAATTTTTTTACCAATAAGATGAGCTAGAGGCTACTGTCATTTTTTACTATTATAATAATTACTTTGAGCTTGGGCAAATCTTACTTTTTCTCTTTCCAAATTTTTTAATCAGGGTAAACAAAACTCCCGACAAAACCACAATAATTAAGCCTAACCAACTTTCCAAACCAACGTTTTCACTTTTATTAACAATAAAACCTGTCAAGCTCAAACCCCTATCCTCTTTTTCTAAAATTTCAACGTTTATCCAAATTCCAATTCCTGCAGGCTTGTCCTTAACTCTAAACAATAAGACTCCATGAAATTTTCCAGCATCAGAGCCACTTAAACAAACTTCAAAGCTATCATTCCCAACGGCTTCTACTTTCTTCAAGTAACCCAAATCAATTCCCAAGTCATAGGAACTTAGATTATGTAACCCTAATATCTTTTCATAAACTCCCGAATATGCCCATCTATCAGAAACCACTAAAGTTTCATTAAATCCTTGAACTTTTAAGTCCTGGCAAACTAAATTTCCCTCTTCCCCAATAAAATAAATCTCAGAAGGAGAGACACTGAGTTCCAAACAACTAGAGAAATTAATTAAAAAAATTAAACCAAAAATAAAAAATAAATCTTTTCTCATTTTATTGTGCAGTAGCCCAAAAAACAATACTTGAGTTATGATTTTCTACGCTTTCATTAATAGAATGAGGATACTTTTCTAAATCCAAATAAGCATAGAAGCTCTGAGCCTTAGTATCTCCAAGAACAGTCGGTTTTTCAACATCTATACTAAATAACCCAATCTTTATTGGATCATCAGTCAAAACCTTCCTAAAAGCAATGTAGTCAAAAATGTCCTTCTCGTAATCTTCAGAAACTTCCGGAGTTACCATTAAATCAATATTTCCATTATTAATAATGTCAATATCCTGTCTCTCTGAACTATATCCTTTTGCAATAGAACCAAAATTAATTATCTCAGGAACTTTTATGGAAATCTTCTCTTCTATAATATCTACGACAACTGTAGTTTGTCCAAGATTCTCTTGAGCCAAAGCAAAACCACTAAGTCCTAGGATAAAAAATAAACCCAAAGCAAAAACTAACGTTTTTTTCATTTTATCACCTCCCTTTCATCTCTTTTAACTGAATAAAAAAATTAATTTAAAACACCTATTCGAATTTTTTATCCCAAAAAACGGATAAAAATCAATAACTACCCCAACTCACTAACTTATTTTCTGAATCTCTAATAAAAAAACTATCTCCCGATTCTGTCCAAACATAATCTTCTCCAAAATCTTCAGAATCTAAACCAATTTCTGAATTTCCCTTCAAATTAAAATCTCCAAAAACATATTTCTTACGACCCTCATCTTTCATACTCCAACCCGTCAAATCACAATTAAAAGAACATAAGTTACGAAGAACGATCTTTTGTTCATTAACGTCCAAACTTACAACTTTCACGCAATTTTTACATTTATGCTCAGATTTTTCACAAAGACCTTTTTCAGTATCAACACAATTCTGCCAAGCCTTAAGGTACAATTCAAATTCTTTTGATTTTCTAGAATTTGCAGGAAAATAAACATTAGAATAACCTTCCGAAACACTCTTCATACAAATATCTTCTAAATCTAAATAAACATAAGCTAATTTACGATAATATCTATCATACTTTTCATAACCAAAATATAATCTAACTTCTTTCCCTAAAATTTCCTCTTCTAAAAAACTCTTAGCTTCAGAATATCCCTTTTCTCCCCTCTCAGGAGAATTAATTCCCAGCATTCGAACGCTTTCATTTCCCACTTCAATAGTGTCTCCATCAATAATTCGTTTAACAATCCCTTCTTCGTATTCGGAAACAGCTTCTTCAACCAGAGAATCTAAATAATTATAATTAACAACAAAGAGAATAAAAAGTACCCCAATAATAAGCAACCAAAATTGTTTCTTTGTCATCTTATGAAATTAGTGAAAATAAAACCTGTGAGGGCGAGCATATTTGGTTCTCTTAATTACACTTTTTTTAGAGACACAGTATGCTAGGGATAATGTTCACAATCAGTGAGATCTTGTTTAAACTCACTTTTTAGTTTATTGGAAATTTCAGAATTATTCGTAGAACCTAGGTTCTAACCCTAAGATAAATTCTGAAGTTTATCGCGAGGCCTATTCGTACTGGCAATGCGAGGGACAGGGTTCGAACCTGCGTAGGCTTAAGCCACAGGATCTTAAGTCCTGCCTGTTTGACCACTCCAGCACCCTCGCATAAGTAAGGCTCAATAACCCTACAATCCCTAGGGATAGATTTCCAAATAGGTTTTAACTTAAAAACTTAACTACTCCCTTACTTTTTGCCTTCATTAGAAACCTTAATTCCCAGTTCTTGAAGTCTTTTCAAATGCATTTGCATAATCAAATCAACATTTTTAATCATCTTAACCAACTCGTTTCTTTCATTAGCAAGAGTATTAACAGTTCCTTTATGAAAACCAATCTCTTCTTCTTTAGAAATCTTTTGATTAGCAACATCGTCATTCAAAGCATTTTCTAAATTATCTGTATTCATTTCTACCATTTTTACCCCCTTTTGATAATCTTTTATTATCTCTTATTAGCAATTTTTTCTCCCTTATTCTTATTATCTTAGCATAGGGCTTTACTTTTAACACTATCTCTTCTTCTCTGATAGCATAGGCATTCGAGTTTGCTTTCTGAACTTCTTGATAAGGAATTTCTTTTGCAGGAAGATATTTCTCTCTGTAGGGCTCTAACCTGCAGCAATCTTGGCCCCCTAGAGGAGAGCTAAAAAGTAGATTAGCACCTAAAGCAAGATTTACTAATGTCGCCATGGCTGTATAAAGTTGATTATCTTTTTTAAAGATTTATATAAAATTATTTTCCCTTCTGGATTTCATGATAAGCGCTATATGCCGCAGTAGCTCCCTGGCCGCAAGCAGTTATAGTTTGCTTTAGAGGGTTATTTGTAATATCTCCCGCAGCAAAAATTCCCGGAAGATTTGTTTTTTGATTCTTATCAACTTTAACAAATTTCCCTTCCAATTCTAAATCTAAACTCCTAGCCAATTCTAAATTCGGCTCGCTTCCAATTTCAATAAATAATCCCTGTAATTTAATTTCTTTACCCTCCTTTAATTTAACTCCCTCTAATTTATCTTCTCCAACTAATTCAGCAACTTCAGAATTAAAAACAGCTTCAATCTTAGAATCCTTTTCTAATTCCTCAATCCAAGCAGGTTCAGCCTTAGTGAATTTATCTTGTCTATAAATTATGTAAACTTTAGTTGCAAATTTTGCCAATAATAATGCGGCAGTAATGGCAGCATCACTCCCCCCAACAACCCCTACAACTTTATCTTTATAAAATCCTCCATCGCAGGTAGCACAATAACTGATTCCATTGCCAATAAACTCTTCTTCACGAGGTAACCCTAGTTTTTTTCTATCGCTACCAACGGCAATTAGAACTTTCTTAGCAGAGTACGTCTCTTTATCTGTTTTAATCTCAAATTCTCTTCCAACTCTGTTAATATTATCGACTCTCCCTTGTTTAATCTCAACTCCTAAATCTTTAACCTGGTTCATCATATTTCTCATTAGTTCAAAACCTTTAATTTCCTTGTAAGAAGGAAAGTTACAAATTTTATGTGCCCAACCGGTCATTCCTCCAAGAGAAGTTCCAATTACAATTGTTTTAAGTTTATAGCGAGCAGCATAAATTGCAGCAGTCATCGCCCCAGCACCTGCACCAACAATAAAAAGATCGTATCTCTCCATAAAAAGTCTTCAATTTCAAACTTTATAAGTTTTATAGACTACTGAAAAGTACTTCTAAAATAATGCAGTCCTTTTTACAAAACTTTTTAACATCCTCTTTCCTAACTAATCCATGATAAAATTGCTATTTATCGGAGTCCCGGGTTGTGGAAAAGGAACCCAGGCAAAACTCCTAGAGCAAAACGGGTTCATTCAGATAAGCACAGGCGAGTTAATAAGAAAAGCTTGCGAGGAAAATAATTCAATAATTAAACCCTATCAAAAAAAGATAGAGGAAGGGAATCTTCTTCCAGATAATATTCTTCTTCAATTAATCGAGAAAAAGATTTCTGAACTTCCTGAACAAACAAGGGGAATAATCTTTGACGGGGCGGTAAGAACAATCGAACAAGCAAAATATTTTATCTCAAAAAATTTAATCGATTTAACTTTGTTTTTCTCTCTCCCAATAGAACAAGCAGAAAAAAGACTTTTAGACAGGAATGAAGGTAGAGAGGATGATCAACCAGAAACAATAAAAAAACGTTTTGAAGTTTACCGGGAAAAGACAGCCCCAATACTAGATTACCTTAAATCAAATACTAAATTTCAAGAGTTAGATGCCTCTGGAACAGTTGAAGATATCCATTTAAACGTCCAGAAAATCCTAAACATTTTTAATCTACATTCTCGTTAAAGTTTTATGAAGAAAGAAATAGCGAAGCTTTTACATAAATCTTTAAAGAAAGAGGGCGAAATTGATTTATCTCAAGAAAAAATAGAATCTTTAATCGAAGTTCCAAAAGATCCCTCAAATGGAGATTTCGCCTTTCCTTGTTTTATTATAGCTTCTAAACTGCAACAGCCGCCTAACGAAATAGCTTTAGAATTAAGAAAGAACATAAGATCAAAAAAGTTCTCTGAAATCCAAACTGTCGGGCCTTACATAAATTTTTTCTTAGATAGAAAGGCTTTATCTTTAGATTTAGTAAAAATTGTTGCAACGCAAAAAGAAAAATACGGGACTTCAAATAATTTCAAGAATAAAAAAGCATTCATAGAATTCTCTTCTCCAAACATTGCAAAGCCGTTTCATATAGGTCATTTAAGATCAACCATAATCGGAAACTCAATAGCTAAAATACACGAAGCTCAAGGTTACAAGGTAATAAAAGCCAACTACTTGGGCGATTGGGGTTCCCAATTTGGTAAGCTTTTACATGCTTACGAAAAATTTGGAGATTCCAAGCAATTAAATAAAGATCCAATAAAGCATTTATATGAAATTTATGTAAAAATCAATTCTAAAAAAGAATATGATGAAAAATCCAGAGAATGGTTTATGAAATTAGAGCAAGGAGATAAAGAAGCAATTAGGCTCTGGAGGGATTTCAAAGAAATAACCTTAGAAGATTTTAACAGAATTTATAATTTAATGGGAATAAAATTTGATGTTCTTTTAGGAGAATCTCAATATGAAAAAGATATGCTGAATGTTGTAGAAGAATTAAAGAAAAAAGAATTAACAAAAGTAGATGATGGCGCTCTGATAATTGATCTAAAAGAATTTGGGTTAAATGTAGCATTAATTAAAAAATCAGATGGAACAACATTGTATGTAACAAGAGATTTAGCCTCGGCGATTTCAAGGAAGACGAAATACTCATTTGATAAAATGATTTATGAAGTTGGTGAAGAGCAATCTTTGCATTTCCAACAGTTATTCAAAATTTTAGAATTAATGGGCCACAAATGGGCAAAAGATTGTACTCATGTTGGGCATGGATTATATCTTGGAAAAGATGGAAAGCGTTTAGCAACACGTAAGGGCAAAACTTTTTTCTTATCAGAAATAATTGAAGAAACTAAAGAACTAGCGAAGAAACAAATTTTAAAACGTTCACCAAAAATTTCTAAAAAGGAATTAGAAGAAAGGTCTTTGAAAGTTGCATTGGCTGCTATTTATTATGGGGATTTAAAATCAAACAGAACAAATAGCATAGTTTTTGATCTGAAAAAATTTGTTTCTTTCGAGGGAGATACCGGACCTTATTTACTATACAGCTATGCAAGGGCAAAATCTATCCTGAAAAAAATAAAATCAAATAAAAAAGCTGAATTAGAAATTAGCGAGTTAGAAGATAAAGAATTTGCTTTAACAAAGAAAATTGCAGAATTTCCTTCAGTAATAGAAAAAGCACATGACCAATTAATGCCGTCCTTAATTGCAAACTATTCTTATCAGTTGGCACAACTATTCAACGAATTCTATCACGATTGCCCGGTTAAAGGTTCAGAACAAGAACTATTTAGAATCAAGTTAACTTCAGCATTTTCCCAAACTCTTAAAAATGCTTTGGCACTTTTAGGGATAGAAACAATTGAGGAGATGTAAGGAGGTTATTGAAGTAAAATAATTTAGATAGACAAATTTTTTTGAGATAAATGCCCAGATAATTTTTATTCAGGGATTTGGATTCATAAATTTTTTTTATAAAAATAAGAGGTTAAACTTTTTAGACCAAATAGTAACGAATGTGTATTTGAGAGCATTCTTTTATTTAGTTATAACTTTTATAGCTTTGAGAATAGTCCTCTTCTTATTAGAAAAGGTCGTTCTAAAATTAACTGTTAAGACAAAAACAAATTTGGATGATTTAATATTGAAGAAAACTTCTAAACCTATAACTCTTTTAGTTTTATTAATTGGTTTAAAGATTTTTTTATTGGAAATACCTTTTTCAGAAGCAACGGTTTTACTAATAAATAACATTTTCATAACTTTGCTAGTAATTTCTATTTTATATTTAATTTACAATGCCTTCTCTGTTTCTTTCAAAAGAGTTTGGAAAAGAGCAGCAAGAAAAGCAGGGACAAAGCCTAATGAAGGGATAATTGATTTAACTTCCGGAACTGTAAAGGTAGTTTTAATCTTAGGAACATTTCTTTATTTGTTATCTTTTTGGGGAATTGAGGTAGGACCCTTATTAGCAGGTATTGGTATTGGAGGAATTGCAATTGCTTTTGCATTGCAGTCTTCTTTAGCGAATGTTTTCGGAGGACTTTCTATAATCTTAGATAAGACAATAAGGGTGGGAGATTTGATTTCCTTGGAAGATGGAACAACTGGAAACGTTCTTTCAATTGGATTGAGAAGCACAAAGATAGAGAACTTTGATAGCGAAATAGTCTTTGTTCCTAATTCAAAACTAGCAGATGGTAAAGTACAGAACATAGCTTTACCTGAGCCAAAAGTTAGAGTTGTGGTTCCATTTGGAGTAGCTTATGGCTCAAACATTGAGAAAGTGAAGAAAATAGTCTTGAAGGAAATAAAATCTGTTAAAAACATCTTAGATGATCCAGAACCCTCTGTAAAATTCTTAGAAATGGCAGATTCAAGTTTGAATTTCAAAGCCTTCTTTTTCGTAAATTCTTTTGAGAACAGATTTGCAGCAATTGACGAAGCAAACACAAAAGCCTACAACGCTCTAAACAAAGCAAAGATAGAAATTCCCTTTCCACAAATGGATGTTCATTTGAAGAAGAAATAGGGTTATTTTGTTTCAACCCTAAATTTTCCACAAGCTAAAGGAATATTCGTATTCTCTCTCATCTAAGGAAGTAATTTTACAATCTAAAGAATAGGCATTGCAGCCACTAAGTTTGTTTGGAAGACTCATTGAGGTTATATCTTGCTCATCTACTTTCAAATGAGCTTTTCCTAGATAAGCTGGATTTTTTATGAATCTGCCATTAGAATCTTCATAGAGATTTTCCTTTCTCCAAAAGATTTGTTCTAATCTATTCTCTGTTTTCATTTTTGTTCTCCTCTTTTTGTTTATTTAAAGGGGATTTTCATAAATCTCAAACAAACAAAACAGTTATAAATATCATCCTCCTACTAGGAGGAGATGGATTATAAAAAACTTGAGCAACTGGGTTTAACTTCTGGAGAATCAAGAGTTTACTTAGCTCTGCTTAAATTAAAAAATTCAACTGTTGGCCCCATTGTAAAAGAATCAAAAGTAACAAATTCGCGAGTTTATGATGTTTTAGAGAGGTTAATAGAAAAGGGATTAGTTAGCTTTTCAATAAAAGAAAAAACAAAATATTTTCAAGCTCTTCCTCCAAAGAGGCTAAAAGATTTATTAGAAAAAAAGGAAAAAGAAATAGAAGAGAACAAAGAGCTTTTAGATTCTTTAATGCCACAATTAGAAACCCTTTCAGATAAGAATAAAGAGGAGGGAGTTCAGATTTTCAAAGGAAAAAAAGGGGTTTTAACAGCATACGAGATTTTATTAGATTCCCTAGAAAAAGGCGAAGAGGTCAAATATTTCTTCTCAAATAAAAAAGGGGACAAAAAAGCTTTAGAAGATTTTTACATAACTTACCCTCAATTTGGCTCAAAGATTAAAAATTCTTATAGGGATAAAAAAATAATCTGGAAAGGTTTAGGTTCAAAAGAAGGTTCAATTGACCCTAAAATAAAATTCATGCAAGTAAGAACAACAAAATTACCTGTTCCGGGAAATTATGACTTAACTCAAGAATCTGTCTTAATGATTTCCTGGGGAGAAAAACCTTTAGCAATTTTAATTAAATCGCAGGAAATAGCAAAATATTTGTTAGATTATTTTGATGCTATTTGGGAAATGGCAAAATGAAACTCAAAACCAAGAATAAAATATTTCTAGCACCAATGGAAGAAGTAAACGATCCAGCATTTAGAATCCTCTGCAAAAAAGCAGGAGCAGGATTAACCTGGACTCCATTAACAAGCCCTTTATCTAAGCAACCTTTAATTCTAAATGACCGTCCAGTTCTTCAACTCTTTGCAACAGAAACAAGAGGAATAAAAGAATTCATGAAAAAATATGATAAAAAAGTCAAAGCTTGGGATTTTAATCTAGGTTGCCCCTCAAAACTAGCAAAGAAAAACGGTTTTGGCTCTTATCTAACTGACCTAAAGATTATCGAAGAAATAATCAAAGAAATGAGAGCAAACACAAAAAAGTCTTTATTCATCAAAATAAGGAAATCTCCAATATCGGATAAACTTCTAGACCTAGCAGAGAGATATTGTGACACTATTGCAATCCATCCTAGAACAAGGGCTCAAGGTTATTCGGGAGAACCAGATTTGAAATGGGCAAAAGAATTCAAGGCCAAGGCGAAAATTCCAGTAATATACTCGGGGGATGTCAATGAAGAAAACTATAAATTCCTCCTAAGAACATTTGATTATCTAATGGTCGGAAGAGCAGCGATAGGTCATCCAGAAATATTCGCCACAATGACGAATAACAAAAGATTCAAACGTTCTTACAAAAATTATCTAAATCTAGCAAAGACCTTAGACATTCCTTTTAGGCAATTAAAATTTCAAGCAATGCAATTCACAAAAGGAAATAGAGATTCAAAAAAATTAAGAAACGATATTTTTAAAATAAAAACTGTAAAGGATTTAGCCAAGTCGGTTAATTAATAACCAGTCCCTTCAATTCTTCAACTTATCTTTTATAGATTTATCTTCCTTTGAATCGTCGAAATTATTCTGTCTCATCTCAAAGTTTTTTCATATCCTTCCAAGCTAATTCAAACATTTGTTCTAAAGCAGAAGCAAAGAAATCAGTATTAATCCAGACCCCAACATCATAGTTAGGATGAAATTTTTCATCATCAAGAAGCATAAACATTAATTGATTAGAATCAATTACTACAAACCTAGCTTTAATATTCTGCATATTTTTAACTTCCGCAACCTTAGATAAATCTTTAGCAATTTTTATGTTGTTTTTATCAACAGGAGCAGCGATTCTTATCTTTACCCCTCTTTTTTTAACTTTTTCCAAGCTAGGCATTAAAGCCTCAAGTTTTCTATTCAAGCCTTCAGCAGTTGTAACAATGGTAATTGTTTTTTCAGCATCACGAATCATCATATCTAGATGGTTATACATGTTCTGTCTTCCTTTCAAGCTTCCAGATAAATCAGAAGGCTCAACAAACTTAATTCCTTTTGTAAATAATCCGGTCAATTCTTCTAAAACTTCATCCCCCTTCATAGTTTCTAACCTAGCGGTTCTTTCTTTAGCCTCAACCATTAAATTCTTTTTAACTCTTTCAATAACTTCTTCTGGTTTCAAAGCAACAAATTTTATTGGTTTTCCAAGTTTCATTAAAATGAACCCTTTCTTTTCCAAAGATTCTAAGATATCGTAAGTTCTAGACCTTGGAACATCAGAAATATTACTTAATTCTCCTGCTGTAGAAGTTCCTCGAGAAAGTAAAGCAGTCCATACTTTTACTTCGTAAAGATTCAAATCGAAGATTTTTCTTAGTCTGCTCAAAAATTCATCCTTAACTATCATCGTAATGTTTTGAAGAGGTTTTAGTTTTTAAAGATTGCTATCTTGTAACAGTAGCATTAGAGTGTAACTCCTAGGGAGTTTTACAACTCAATAGCAATCTCAACCTCTTTACCTTTAACTTTGAAGCATTCTAAGTTCTTAAACTCTTCGTTTCTCTTCGCTGATATCGCTAAATAACTGGAATTAGTCCGTTCTTCTATAAGGCTTTTATTTTCCTCTAAAATCGCGGCTAGTTCTTTGGAAAAGATTTTTATCTTAACTGAATTTTTTTTATCTAACCCTAAACCTTTTCTAAATGCTTGAATTTTACGAGAAACTTCACGAGCAAAACCCTCAGCTTCTAATTCCGGAGTTAGAGTCGTATCTAATTCAACAGATAGCTCTTTCGATTTTTTAATTTTTATTTCCTTAACATTTAATTGGTCTTTAATTATTTCTTTAAGTTCATTTTCTAATTCTATTTTTCCACTAATTGTGGCATTAGCTAACGGCCATTTTAATCCAATCTGTGTTTGATCTCTAATTCTCAATCCTTGAGAAACAAGCTCCCTAACTCCTTCCATCTTTTCTAATAATTCATTGTTTATTTTTTTAGAATCAAATTTATTCCAACTTTCTAAGTGAACTGATTTGTTTTTTCCATTAATTGAAAGATAAAGCTCTTCAGCAACAAAAGGCATTATTGGAGCTATCATCTTAGAGTATTTTTCTAAAACTTCCTTTAAGATTAAAGGAACAATAGAACTGCCTTCGTTAAATCTATCTCTATTTAATCTAATGTACCAAGTAGATAAATCATCTATAAATTTTCTAATTTCATTACAAGCTTTTATTGTATTATACTCTTCCAAATTTTTTTCAACAGCAATTCCAACTTCATTTAACCTAGATAAGACCCATTCGTCAATAAGTTTTAATCTTTCTTTACCTAGTTTTTTATCTGTTTTATAATCAGCATAAAAATTATTTACGTTATAGCTTAATAAAATAACCTTCTTGTAAATCTCTTCAACTCCTTTTTCTGAAAAGTTAAAATTATCAGCATTCATGACCGGGGATTGTAGCAAATAAAATCTCAAAGCATCAACTCCATATTTATCAATTATCTTTCTAGGATCGGGAAAGTTCTCTTTGGACTTGGACATCTTACTTCCATCTTCCGCTAAAATTGTTCCGGTTGTTAAAACATTTTCAAAAGGAATTTTATCAAAGAGTATAGCAGATAAAGCCATCATATAATAAAACCAAGCACGTGTTTGCCCGATATATTCTACAACAAACTGTGCCGGAAAGTTTTTTTCAAAAAATTCTTTATTTTCGAAAGGATAATGAAACTGTGCAAACGTCATTGAACCAGATTCAAACCAGCAATCCAAAACTTCTGGGATTCTGGCATATTCTTCTCCATTTATCTCCAATTTAACTTCGTCTAAGTAATCTTTATGTAGGTCGATTTTTCCTTCGGGCAATTTTTTAGCAAAGCTCTTTAATTCTTTAATAGAACCTATAACTTTAACTTTTCCAGATTCAGATTTCCAGATTGGAATTGCTGTTGCCCAATATCTGTTTCTTGTAATATTCCAATCTGGAGCGGTAGAAATATTATGTCTCATTTTCCCTTCTTTAAGAAATTCAGGAATCCAATTAATTTCCTGGTTTAATTCCAATAACCTTTCTTTAATTTTGTGGATATCAACAAACCAAGCAGGAAGAGCTCTGTATAATAACTTAGTATCACATCTATAACAGAAAGGGTATTCGTGTTCTATTTTTCTAGACATAATCGCTTTACCCGCCTTTTTCAAGTCTTTTATAATTTCTTCGTTTATTTCATGAACGTATTTTCCGGAATAATCTTTAATTTCGGAAGTGAAGTTACCCTTTTCATTGACTGGTTGAACCATTGGAATCTTATACTTTCTACAAACAATATTATCTTCTTCACCGAAGGCAGGCGCAATATGAACAATCCCTGTTCCTTCTTCTGCACTAACGAAATCTCCCAAGATTATCTGAAACGCATTAGGGGTATCTTTGAAATAGTCGTAAAGTGGCTCATATTTTTTCCCCTCTAATTCTTTTCCAATAACTTCTTTTAAAATTGAATACTCTTCGGAAACCTTGTAAAAGTTTCCTATTAGCTCTTTAGCTATTATGTAAATATTTCCATCAGAAGCATCTTTAACATAACTATAAGTCAAATTAGGATTAACTGCTAAGGCTAAATTGGAAGGTAAGGTCCAAGGGGTAGTTGTCCAGGCAATTGCGTAAGTATTTTCTTCATCTAGTAATTTTAGTTTAACAACAACGCTAAGATCTTTAACCTTTTTGTAAGAATTATCCATGGCAATCTCTGATTTTGCTAAAGGGGTGGAACATCTAGGACAATACATCAAAATTTTTTCACCTTCATATAAATACCCTTTGTCATATAACTGTTTGAAAGCCCACCAAACAGATTCAATATAGTTCGTATCCATGGTTTTGTAGCCTCCCTTAAAATCAACCCATCTTCCAATTCTATTAATATAGTCTTCCCATTCTTTCGTATACGTTAGAACTTTGCTTCTACAGAAATTGTTAAATTTTTTAACCCCCATTTTTTCAATTTCATCTTTAGAATTAATATTAAGTTCTTTTTCTGCAATATTTTCAACTGGCAAGCCATGGCAATCCCATCCCCAATTTCTTTTTACATACATCCCTTTCATTGTGAAATATCTAGGAAAAACATCCTTCAAGATTGAAGCCAATAAATGGCCATAATGTGGCAAACCTGTAGCAAAAGGGGGGCCATCATAAAATCTATATGGCTTACCTTTTTCAGTTTTCTTCAAGGACTTCTCAAAAGTCTTATCTTTCTTCCAAAAATTAAGAATTTTTTCTTCTATTTCTTTAATTTCTACCATAGAATATAATGCAGGAGTTAGTTTTTAAGAATTTTGGGTCTATTTTTTCTTACTTGCAAATCCCTCCAAAAAAGTTTTCTCAACAGGATGGAGTTTTTTAGAAGGAACAATCAAGCAATAAGGTTTTTTGACTCCATTAAAATCTTCAAGTTCCCAAAGATCCCGATAAAGAATTTTCTGATTTTTTGTTCCCATCGCCTGACAAATAACTAGCTTATTTAAATTAAAGGTATGTTTGTCTGCAGCAATTTTTAACTGCTTAAATGCTTCTGAAAATTCCAGTCCAATGTCTATGAGAATTAAAGAATGAGCTCCAATAGAAATATTTTCCTTAACTATCTCTATAAAAGAATCAGGTTCAAAAGATTTCTTCCAAGCGGGCATGGAAGCAACTTTGCCAAACTTATACAGCTGCAAACCTGTTTCAGTAATAGCATCAAAAATAGAAGCATTATGAATCACTTTGTACTTAATTCCTGAAACTTTACACTCATCAATTAATGTAATATGTGTTGTAGCAGTCAAAGGGGAGCCATAGACCAACAAAGCAACATTCATCTTCTTAGCTTCGTCAACAATAGATAAATTTTCTACTTTCTCCCTGTCTGCAGGCAAAATTTTCTTAACAATCATTTCTTCAAGCTGATGAGCAGTGTAAGGAAAATCAACCGTGTAATTTTCAAGATAAATTCTTTTACATTTTTCAACAGCTTCCATTCCTTCTCTTGTAAGACCCTTCTTATCTAAACCCAAACCAATTATGTATAACATAAACTATTGAGAAAATTCTGTTATTTAAGGGTTTCTAACAATAAAAAATAAAAAAAATAAATTAAATTTATTCTGCATCAGCAAAAGGGCATTCGCCCAAGTTTCCAGCACCCTTCATCTTTTCACGCATTCCATAACCTTGTCCTCTTGGCATTTCACCAGATTCAAAAGCCGCTCTCATTTCTGCTCTGTGATGAGTCATTTCAGAATATCTTTCTTGAATTTTTGCAAATTCTTCTGGACTGATTCGAGATTCCATTAAATTTTTCCAAGTCTCATAATCCCCAGCCTCAATCGCTTCTTGAACAGAAACATGGAAAGCTTCCATCTCAGCTCTTTCATTATCATCTAAGCCAGCCATTTTACCTTGGCCCATTCCAAAAGCACTAACCATTCCAACACCCAAAAGAGCAATTGCAAACAAAGCAAAAAGACCCAATGTGTATTTCTTCTTCATATTTTTGTTCCTCCTTTTCATTTTATGTTAAAAAGAAATATTTTTCTTTTAAAAGAAAGGTGGATCAGAAGTCCATTCCAATTATAAAACCTTAAATAATAAATCAACCATATAATAAAATGCCTCCTCAACATTTCGGACAAGGATTCAACCAAATGATGCAAGCCTCTTTTGGAATGGAAGTCTTTTACTCATTTGTAATAATTCTTTGTGGCATCTTAATCTATTTCGGAACAAAAGAACTTTATCAATTAAGTTCACACAAGGGAATCAAATATTTTCGATTAGCATTCCTATTCTTTGCGATATCTTATTTCTTTAGATCAATAATTAAATTTTCTTTATTATTTCTAGACCCAAAACAACTAATGAATAATTTTCCAATCCTCTTTGGGCCTCTGCCAAAATTAATTTTTATCTATTTTAGTTCTATTGCGGTTTTTTATTTATTATATAGCGTTTTATGGAAAAAATTAGAAACAAAAAACCTGCTTCCTTTCTTCCACGCTCTAGCAATTTTACTTGCCTTAGCAACAAACCTATTTAATGATTCTTTATTTTATCTCATAATTAATTTAATTCTTCTAGTTTTCGTAGCAATAGTTTTCTTAGTCTCACATAAAGATTCGAAGAAGAAAAAGAAAAAATCTTGGTTTTATTTAATCTACTTATTATTATTTGTATTCTGGGGGTTGAATATTTTAGATATTCTAGTCCAAACCTTTTTACAAACTTTTCAACTCTTAATCTATCTAGCTTCAACTGCAATCTTCCTTTTCATACTTTACAGAGTTCTAAGAAGAACAGGAGTCTAAGATGAAAAGAAGCAAACTAGAAATAATTCAAGATATACTGAAAATAATTAAATATAATCATAATGAAATTAAACCGACTCCCTTATTGAGAAAATCAAATTTATCCTCCTCAAGATTTCAAGAGTATTTTCAAGATTTATTGGAGAAAGATTTCATAATTGAAAAAGATACCAAAACGGGTAAAATAATCTCTCTAACAGATAAGGGGTTTAGATATTTGGAAAAATACAAATCAATTATAGGGTTTATTGAAGAATTTGATCTCTAAGTAAATTCTAAACGGTCTTTTTTAATTTATCTCTCTAATTTGCTCGTTTCTCTTTGTATCAAATACGTTTTTATCTTATGGAGTCAATTAATCTGTAAGAATCATAAAACCTTCTTAGAGCTCTTTTAGGATTTTTTACTTCAGCTGAATCTCCCAAATATTTTCTTCTTTCAAAGTATGCTATAGCTTTACATTAATTTAATCGCAGTTATTTTTTGATAGGAATTTTTTATAAAACTATTTAGAGAGCTTCAAACTTCTAGAACTAACTACTGCAATGAAGAATAAACTAAACATCAAAACGTCATTTCTCACTAACAATCCTATAAACCCTCCGATTAAAGAAGCAAAAGTTAAAATTGCAATCTTTTTTGAGCCCTGTTTAATTTCTTCTTGAGTATACTTGGCTAGCAGTCCCCCAATAGGATACCCTAAAACCAATACGCCTAGAGCAATAATTAATTTAAATACCTCTTGCATAACTTATTTAATTAAAATGCTCTTTTATATTTAACCATGTTCAAAAGATATCTGATTGTAGCTTCAAAACAAGACAAGGCAGGAATAAACATAACGACAGCTCTCTCACAATTTGCACATTTTAATTATATGCTGGTAGATGGAGATATTTTAGAAGAGGATAATTTGGATTTTTCAAGAATCGCTCAATTTGACTTCATAATTTTTGCTTCTAAACATCTTTCTGAAAAACCAATGAAAACTCTGTCAATTCATGCCCCCGGAAATTTTAAAGAACCATTCCATGGGGGAAAAGAAGGAAAACTTTCAGTGGCTTCGGCTCTTTTCAACAAGCAACTATTTGAAAACTTAAACAAATTCAAAGAGGAATACGAATTAAATCATTACGAAGTAACTTTAGAAGTAACTCATCACGGACCCTCAATCGATAAACCCTGCGTTTTCATAGAGGTTGGAGGCTCAGAAACAGAGTGGGCAGATAAACGAGCAGCATTTCTTTTAGCAAAAACAATTTTTGAAACAACTGAAAATTTCAAACCAAACAAATTCCGGGAAATAGCAATTGGGATAGGCGGGCCCCATTATGCTCAGGGGTTTAACAGATTACAAAAAGAATCAAATGTGGCCTTCGCACATATAATTCCAAAATACATGCAATCAATAACAAAAGAAATGATTCTAGAAGCTAGAGACAAAACCTTAGAAGAAGTTGACTTCGCAGTTGTTGATTGGAAAGGATTGGGAACTTCTGAAGAAAGACAAGCTGTCTTAAATGCGTTAGATGAATGTTATATCTCTTACAAGAAAATTTCAGAAATAAAAAGATAAAAAGATAAAATTAAACTTACTTCCTTTTCTTAGCTGCCATATTTTTCCAAGTTACAAAGCCTAGAGCAATTAAGTAAAGTAGTCCTCCAATCTTGGGAATTATTGGTGCTAATGAAAACCATCCGGGATATTTTCTATTTTCATAAACTCTCCAAGTAGCGATTATAATTAGAACCATAACTGCGATCCATCCTAAGATAGGAACAAGGAACAAGAAGATCCAAGCCCAATGGAACTGTCCTAACTGTAAGATTAAAGCAAAGTTAGCAAAAGGAATCCAAGCTAACCAAGGATGTTTGTGTTTTGACTCTCTAGCAATTTTCTGCCAAGCCAAGGCATGGTAGATGTAAACTGCAACACTTAAGAAAACTCCAACAGCCAACATTGCCCCGAAGATAGCGCCTAAAGCACCACCCAATAAGAGTTCAGTCATTCCTTCAGACATTTCTGTTAAAGTCATTTATTTTCAACCTCCTTTTTAGCATTAATTTAAATACAATTTCCTTAGGAAAGTATCTTTTAAAAAATAAGCGCTTTCAGCAGGGTCCGAGGCCAAAGGGATTTGGGTCATTCCCTGGAAAATTTGCGAGCCCGTGAAGACCCAGAGCAATAAGGTAAGTTATTTTTTTGTTACAGTTAGTAAAATTCAAAAATTAATAAAAATTAATTGGATTATAGCTTTTTATGACAAAGCCACCAGTCATAGCATTCATATTTGCCTTCTTCTGCCTCTTTCAGTCTCTTCTCTGCAGTTTCAATATCAGTTGCAGGAGGGATGATAACATTATCTTTAATCATCTCATTTTCAGGCCAATTTGCAGGCATTGCAACCTTGTTCTTGTCTGAAATCTGCATAGCTTTTACTGCTCTTAGAATTTCCTCCATATTTCTTCCCAGTTCTTGAGGGTAATATAGGATAATCCTAATTTTAGAATCTGAATCAATTACAAATACCGCTCTTACAGTATTAGTCCCCTTTCCAGGATGGATTAATCCAAGCTTTTCTGCAACAGCTCCCGTGTCAGCAATTATCGGAAATGTTATTTCTGTGTTTAAATTTTCTTTAATCCACTGTTCCCATTTTATGTGGGCAAAGACTTGATCAACACTCATTCCAATCAATTCGCAATTCAATTCTTTAAACTTATCATATCTTTTTTGAAAAGCTACAAATTCAGTTGTACAAACCGGTGTAAAATCTGCAGGATGGCTAAAGAGAACGAACCATTTTCCTTTCATGTCAGCAGGCAAATTCATTTTACCTCTCGTTGTTTGAACTGTCATGTCAGGAAATGAATCTCCTAATAAAGGCATTCCTTTTATTTCTTGTTTTTCTTCCATTTTAATACCTCCTTTCAGTAATTTAATTAATTAATCTTCTTTAAATATAAATCTTACGGATTTATGTTTTTTATTGATTATCTTTGCAGTTATGTTGAAAAATAATTATTATATAAAAAAATAAACCTCCGAGTAGTTCTCTCAACCACGCAAGAATTTTTCTTTAATCTCTGAACGCAATTGAAATTTACCCCCTGATTGTTCGTAGAATCACTGCTTGCACCCTGCGAAAAGAAAAAGTCCCGAGAAGAATCCGAATGAAAACCTCCCGCGGATTTTCAATCCAGCAACCATCGAATCCTAAACGCCCCGAGCAGGATTCGAACCTGCGAGCCCGTGAAGGCCCGGATTAGCAATCCGGTGCAATAACCACTATGCGATCGGGGCAAGTTTATCTCCCTAAAAGGCTAACAATATTATTACCCTCTTTCCTTTTTTAAAACTTCCCTGTAGAAGATTTTAAATAGATTATTCTCTATTTTGGGTGATGGAATTAATTTATGTCGCACTTGTTGCACTTCTCTTAATGGGGATCTCAATTCTTTTCTTTTACATAATTTCAAGATTAAAGGCAAAAATAGGTTTAACTTTAAACAACCACGAAGTTCATCCTGGAGAAACAATTTCGGGGGAAATTTTATTGAATCTTAAAAAATCTTTAAGAGCTAAAGAATTAAGTATCTCTTTAATTGGGACTTATTTAGAAAGCTCGCAACTCTTACTTAATGAAACTCCCAGTTTTAAGAAAGGAAAAATTTTCGAGTTCAAGAAACCTCTAGCTGGCCAAGGAGAATATCCAAAGGGAAAGCAAAAGGTAAAATTTGAAATAACAATTCCTAGAGATATCTTAATTAAGAAAGCTTTCAGTTCAAATCCTCTTTTGGAGAAATCACCTGGTTTTATGAAACCTCTTTCTAATTTTAACAAACAGATAAAATGGCAGGTTAAGGCCAAATTAGATTTGCAAAGATCAGATTTCAGTAAGGGAGTTCAGATAAATATTACTTAACCGGCCAAACGTATTCCAATTCAGAACTTTCTGTCCAACCTTTCTTAGAATAAAATTTAGGATCTTTTCTCAATAAATTTCCTCTATGTGAGGCATGAAAATCTTTCTCCCCAAACCAAGGGGGAAACCTAATTGGCCCTTCAATAACTTCCAAGTTCATGGTATTTTTATAGCCCTTAGAAATCCATAACTTAATCGCTTTATTCATATACAGCTTCAAAGCATTCTCGTAGCCTCTCCACATTTTTACGGCCGGATGATTTTTCCAACCTTTCCTATCTGTTCTCTCTAAAAGAACATTCAAAATCTGAAAAGCCTCAACCCTCTGTTTTCCAAGTCTTCGACTATCCAAGCTCTTTAGCGAGTTCTTCAAATTAGGTAAAGGTAAAAATGTTTGCATTTTCTTTAAAAAATTAAAAATTTCTAGTTTAGAAACTTTTAAAAGTTAACTGTGTATTGAATTAATATAGCGAGGTGGAGCAGCCTGGAGTGCTCGTCGGGCCCATAACCCGGAGGTCGTGAGGTTCAAATCCCACCCTCGCTATTCTTTAAAATAATGGTCTGGGATTTGAATTCAAATCCTGAGTTGTTTCACGAGGATAAATGTGAAGCTTCGAGTGAGGCAAGGTGCAATCTTAGCTATTAATACTTTTTTTCTCCACAGCTCATCCATATTCTATATTCTCTACCACGTCAAAGCTTAAATAACTGGAATGTTCTATTTCTTCATGGAAGAAAGGAAATGTTCGAAATGCAACGGGACTGGAAGAATTAGGAATAAAGATGGTTCAATAAGTACTTGTTTCGACTGCTTACAAAGTGGAAGACTAGATACTCATACTAAAGATATAAAAGATTCTAAAATCAAACTTTAACCCTAATCTATAAAAACCTCTCTCCCTTTTTTTTCTCATGAAAATTTTAAAGCTCGGAATAGACGATGCTGGAAGAGGCCCAGTAGTTGGTCCAATGATTCTCGCCGGAGTACTAATTGACGATTCTGCAGAAAAAGAACTAAGAAAATTAGGGGTTAAAGATTCAAAACAATTGACACAAAAAAGAAGGGAATTTATGGAGGAGAAAATAAAAGAGCTAGCAATCTCTTATCATATAGAAACAACTTTCCCAGAAGAGTTAGACAATTCTTTAGAGTTCGGAACAAATTTAAATGAGTTAGAGGCAATTAAAACTGCGAATATAATTAATAAATTAAACGCAGAGCATAATCAAAGGCTAAAATTAGTAGTAGACTGTCCTTCAACAAGCATCCTAAAATGGACCGATTCCGTAAGACAAAAAGTAAAACACATGGCAAACATAGAACTGTCCTGTGAACATAAAGCAGACCATAACCATCTTTCTGTTGGTGCCGCATCAATTCTAGCAAAGTGCGTCAGAGAACGAGAGATGGATAAACTAAGAGAAGAATATCCTGGAATAGGCTCAGGTTACACCTCCGACCCAGCAACAATCGCATTCTTAGAAAAATACGCAGAGAAGCACAAAAATAAAGGAATCTTTCGGAAAACCTGGGCAACTTACCAAAGAGCTCATGCAAACCTAAAACAAAAGACTTTGTTCTAATAATCCTTAAAAAGCTCCTTATCTTCTTTTTAATGTTTGGTTTATGATTTCACCAGAGGCAGTTCGAAATCATCGCACAATGCTTTGAGGAAAATCGAAAAAAACCAGCGGGTTGTTTTCAAATGACATACGTAAAAAAACTAGTGATACAAGGATTCAAGAGTTTTCCAAAGAAAACAGAACTACCTTTCACCCCTGGAATCAATGTAATCTTGGGTCCGAATGGATCTGGAAAATCTAACATTTCAGACGCATTATGTTTTGTCCTAGGAAGACTTTCAATAAAATCTATGCGTGCAGCAAAAGCAAGCAACTTAATATTTCTAGGAACAAAAGTTGCAGCTCCTTCAAAAGAGGCCTCAGTAGAAATTGTATTCGATAATGAAGATAATACTTTCGGATTAAACGATTCAGAAGTTTCAATAAAGAGAATAGTGAGAAAGAACGGGCAGGCTCTTTACAAAATAAATGGTCAAACGAAAACTAGGCAAGAAATCTTAGGACTTCTAGCCCAAGCAGGAATAGATCCAAATGGTTTTAACATAATCCTTCAAGGAGAAATCCAAAACTTCGTAAGAATGCAATCAGAAGAAAGAAGAAAAGTAATTGAAGAAGTTTCAGGCATTTCAATCTATGAAATGCGAAAAGAAAAATCCCTAAAAGAATTAGATAAAACCGAAGCTAAACTAAAGGAAGTAATGGCAATTCTAAGAGAAAGAACCTCTTACCTCAACAACCTAGAAAAAGAAAGACAGGAAGCACTAAGGTACAAAAAACTAGAACAAGACCTAAAGAAATTCAAGGGAAGTATCATATATTACGATCTAACAAGAAGAAAAAAAGTAAAAGAGGAAGTAGAGGAAAGAATCGAAAAAAAGAATAAAGAAATTGAAAAGACTCAAAAAATAATTGTAACGCATAAATCCAAAATCGAATCTTTAGAGGATAAGATTAAAGCAATCAATTCTACAATCCAACAATCAACTGGTTTAGAACAAGAAAAATTAAACAATGAAATAGCAAATCTAAGGGCAGATTTAGCAGGGCTAAAAGTTAGGCAAGATAATTATGAAAGGAAATATAACTCTTTAGAAAAACAGAAGTCTGAATTGCAAATCTCTCTAAGAAATAATCAGCTATCCATAAAAGAATTACAGAAACAATCCCCTACAATAGAAAAGAATCAGAAGCAACTTTCTCTAAAGAAAAAAGAATTAGAAGATTTAGAAGAGAAAAGAAAGAAGCATTACATGACTAAAACTGAGCTAAGAACAATTAGGGACAGGGTTGAAGATAAAAGGTCGTTATTACAAAATTATCAAACCGAATCTGATTTTTTACTAAAACAGATAAACTCTTTAGGAACAGAGTTATTTGATAAGAAGACCACGGATAAAGATGTTGAAAATTTGAAGCTCTCTTTAGCAGAGAAAAAACAATTATTGGAAAAGTTAAATAGAAGAGAAATGGACTTGGAAAAATTAACTAACAGAAACGAATTTGAGATTTCAGAACAAAATAAATTATTAGAAAAGATTTCTAAAATGGATATTTGCCCTTTATGCAAAAGTAAAATAACTGAAGAGCACATTTGTTCTATTAGAGAAGAGGTATCCCCAAAAATCCAGTCACTAACAGTTCAAGTAGAAAGTTCTGACAAGGAGTTAAATGAGCTGTATGGAAAAAGAGATATGCTGAATAATGCCCTTGAATCGATAATTGAGGAGATCTCTAAGAGACAAGGAGATTTAGTAAAGATTTCAAATATCGAGGATAGAAAAGAACAAATTAAAAATTTACAAGAAAAAATACAAGTAACGAAAAGGGAATTAGAGGAGTTAGAAAAAATAAAAAAGATCTTAGAAGATAGCTTTGATGATAATTCAAATATTGAAGAAAAGTACGAAACAATAAAATCTGATGTACAAGATATTTCTTTGAGAAATAAAGAAACCTTAGATTCTGAATTATCCTTTAAACAAAGAGAAATTGAAAGAGCAGAGATTTCATTAAAACAGATGAATTCTGAACAAAAGGATTTGGAAGAAGAATTAGTTTTAATCAAGAAGGTAATAACTCAAAAAGAAACGCATTTGAACAAAAAAAGGCAAGATGAAGAAAAATTAACTCAGAAATTTCAGAAGTTGATATTCGAGAGAGATGAACTTCAAATGAATATACGGCAAACAGAAAAGGAATTATCCAAGATAAGAAATATAACATATAATCTAGAACAAGAAGTAAACAACTTCAGAATTGATATTGCTAGAACAAATGCCGAAATTGAAAATTTAGAGACAGAGATTTTAGAATTCCCTAATGCTGAATATATTAAGACGAATAATAGAGAAATGCTAACTGAAAAGCTGGCAAGAATCCAAGATTCATTATCTAGAATAGGTTCAGTTAATATGCGAGCATTAGAACTTTATGATAACGTTAAAGAAGAATATGATAAAATATCAGAAAAAGTAGAAATTATCTCAAATGAAAAAGAAGGAATAATGAAAATAATTCACCAGATTGATATTAAGAAAAGAAAAGCCTTTTTGTCAACATTAAATTCTCTAAACATAATCTTTTCTAGGAATTTTATGCAAATTTCTACAAAAGGGGAAGTAACTTTAGAATTAGAAAACAAGAAAGAGCCTTTTGAAGCAGGAGTCAATATAATTGTTAAGACCGGTCACGGAAAATACTTTGATGTTAAATCTCTTTCTGGAGGAGAACAGACGATGGTGGCGCTTTCACTAATATTTGCAATTCAAGAACTAAAGCCCTATGTTTTTTACATTTTAGATGAAATTGACGCAGCATTAGATAAAAGAAATTCAGAACGGTTAGCTGGGCTTCTTAAAAAATATATGCAAAAAGGGCAATATTTGGTTATCACACACAACGACGAAATAATCACAAACGCGACAAATCTTTTCGGAGTATCCATGCATGAGGGAGTTAGTAAGATCACGAGTTTGAAAGTTTAGTTAATAGAAAAATTCCTTCAAATAAAAAAATAAACCCCCTCTTCCCCGAAGGGGAGTTTTAGTAAATAAAAATAATAAATTAAATTTTAGGAAAGTTAGTAATAACTTTCACCAAAGTCTTCAGTTTTTTCAGGCTTCTTTCCAAGTAATACGATTAATACTACAAGAAGAACTAAGAAAATAATAGCTAAAACCACTGTTAAAATAACAGTTGCATTAACTGAGTTACCTTCTACTTCAAGACCTAATTCTGTTGTGCTTATTAAAGATTCGCCAGAAAATACGTTTAATACTAAACTGTATTCTCCTTCTTCTTCAGCACTAGCACTTACTGTAACTTCTGTTGTTGATCCAGCTGGAACCGCAACTACAGTAGGCACAACCCCAGTTTTAACATCGGAATCCGCATCAACAGATAAAGTATAAACTTTAACCTTGTCAGTTGGATTTACAAGAATCAACTTGTATTCCGCAGATTTTCCGATTGAAACAGTCTTGTCTTCATCTGTAACAATTGCATTGCTTGTGAAATCGTTTTCAATAACGATTTGTTTGACTTCAGTAGTTCGTGTGTCATCGCTAACAACGCTAACTTCTAAAGAATAAACCCCTGTTCTTACTTCGTATGGTACCTTTAAGTAAAGTCTACCAGCAACTGTATCTTCTTTGTCACAATCATCACTACAGTTTTCTAAGTTAACTAAGTCTCCAAACCAAGTTGGACCCTGGTAAAGACCTAATTCTGCAATTCTAACAGTAACATATACATCATCCAAGTTATTGTAACCCATGTTCTTAAGAACAAGGTCTACTGGTAAAGAATCGCCAGCTTCAATAGAACTCGGTGTTGTAATAGATTTAACAACTGCGTTGTACGAAGGTCTTTGAACTCTCAAAGTGATATCGTTAAGTTCAGTTTTGTGTTCTCTACCATCTAATTCAATTTCAAGAGTTAAGTCATCAGAGATTTGATCCTTAAGTTCGTATGGAACTTTCATAATCAAAGTCTTCTTATAAGACATTTTACTCTCTACATCAAAAACAGCTGATTGAGATTCAAATTGAACCTTTTCACCTTCAAGTTCTGCTTCTACTGTAACATCAGTATCATCGTTAACTGCTGTGAAGTAAATTTTAACAGTTACTTCATCACCAGCAACAACGGCAGCTTTATGGGTAGTAACTGTAGAGTCACTGCTAGCAACAGTTATACCGTCAATAGTCACAGTATAGGTGTTTGTAATACCTGCAGCGCTAATAGTAGCTACAGCTAATACGGCAAGAACAATCGCAAAGAAAGAAACCATAAGGTTCTTTGTTTTCATCTTTTTTGTGTTTGTCATTTATTTAGTTCCCAGAAAACATTGTTTTCTGTAAATATCCATCACGAGTATAGTTTATAAAACTTGTCATTAGATAATTACGACATCTTTACTATCTGTTAAGGACATTTAGTGACATTTTAAAAAATTGGAAGTTTAAAGTGATTTGTATACTGAAAGCCCATTAATAGAATCATTAATCATGTCAGGAGATTCGCAAACTATAAAAATTTCTTTATTTTTAGGTAAAGCCTCAAGCAATTGCTTCCATTCGGAGTTTTCAGTTGGCTTGTGTTTTCTTTCCCCTTTTTCCCCATAAACTATTCCAGAGAAATGGATATGTAACTCTTCTAAATTCTTAAACTCCTCGAGGGTTTCTTTAAACCTGTAATTTCCCTGGTATCTTGCTAAAATATGTGCGAAGTCAATACAAGCATGGCACTTTGTGTCACGGACAAGCTGTGCTATCTCTTCAACCGAACCAAAAACATTAATTTTTCCCATAGTTTCTGGAGTTAATTTAGGGGTATATTTTTTTTCTTTTCTAATTCTTTCCAATTCTAGAACTTGATTTTTAATAGTCTCATAAGTTTCTTCTTTTGAAGATTTTCCATAATATCCTGGATGAAATACTACGTATTTTGCATCCAACCAAGTTCCAACTTTCAGACAACTAATTATTCTTTGTTTGCTTGCTTCAACCTTGGCTTTTTCAGGAGAATTAAGGTTCACAAAATATGGTGCATGAATTGATAGCTGGATTCCAAGCTTTTTAGCTACCTTTCCTATTCTTTCAGCATCTGCTTGCTCTTTAATGTACGATCCATAAGTAAAAGCAATTTCACAAACCTCAAAGCCGAGACTAGCAAACTTCTCCAAGGTAGAGATTGCTTCATCAACAGAACCTAAGCCCGCAGGACCAAAGTGTATTTTTGATTTCATGGGAGTATAAAAATTTTTCAATTTAATAAATATTCTAAAAAATAAAAAAATAAAAGAACCTCCTAAGAGGCCCTAAAATGAATTTACAAACTCATTAATTTGATTTTTGTATCAGTCGTCTTAAAGTTATTAGCTGCAATAACTGCAACTCCAACTCTTTCAGCAGCCTGAATAACTGCCCCAGTAACTGCGCCATCTATTACAACTGCAGCAGCTTCCGACGTTCGTTCCAAGCTTCGACTAACAGCTTTAGCTGATACAGACTTAAGTTCTTTAAAGTTTGAGTCAAGAATAACTGCTTGATCAGAGCCCCTAATTGAGCTTGAAATTTCTTTCAATTTTGCTCTTTCAGAATCTCCAATATTCAAAGATTTCATCTCTGAATTAGCTGGTTCTTCTCTAGAATATCTTTGTCTAGAATCTCTATTTCTAGAGTCTCTTCTGTCATAAGATCTTCTATCTCTAGCTTCTTCTCTGAAATATTCTTCAACAGAAACTTTTTTTCTCAAGTTCATAAGGATTTCCTTACTCGTCAATTCTTCAACTTCCTTTCCATCAGGAGCAACGGCAATATACTTCACTTCTGCATTTTCAACAACATTTTTTGCAATTAACTTTCCTCCCCTATCACCATCAACAAATAAAGTAATTTCTTTATCTTTACTTAATTCTTTGATTTCATCAGGAAGTCTAGTTCCGTTCATCCCAATAACGTTGTTTACTCCTGCTCGAACCATATTAACAACATCAGCTCGACCTTCCACGACAACTAATTCTTTGCCTGAAATGTCACCACAAGCTAATTTGTTTTTCCCGTATTCTTTAACTCCTGCAATTTTCGTTGCATCTTTGATTTCATTTGAGAACTCTCTTGAATCAGTTGAGCCTTCAACTTGTTGCATTAATTTTTTAGCTCTTTCAAGGATATAATCTCTTTTGCTGCCTCTAACATCTTCAATTTTTTCAATTTCAATTGTAGTGTCGCAAGGCCCAGCTCTTTCAATAGTTTCTATTGCTGCAGCTATCAAAGTAGTTTCAGATTGATCTAAAGCAGTAGGAATTTGGATTGTTCCGATTGTCCGTTTATCTTGTCTTTCAAGTTCAACTTCAATCCTCCCAATCTTTCCTTCTTTTTGAAGCTCTCTCATTTCCAAGTCAGCTCCAAGTAAACCTTCTGTCTGTCCAAATAAAGCTCCGATTACATCAGGTTTTTCTACTTGACCTTCCGCAACCAAACTTGCATGTATCATATATTTGATAGATACTGGACTTACTTTAGCCATTTGTTTATTTTTCTCCGTTTAATTAATCGAAATCTATGATTTCTTGAATTTTAGAAAATTACTTTAAGAAATGATTTGCTAACCCTCAGACTTTCAATTTGAATTGAATGAATGTGAATGTGATAATAATCTCAAAGTTACTTTTCTAATACTAAAAAAAGAAGAGCTGGTTATTTAAAGGTTTTTATTGGATTTCGGGGGGTTTATGTAAGTTTTGGGATAAAAAATAGCTATAAAATTTAAGAATAAAGTTTTTTATTCTAATTAATGATAAACCATTACAAGGAATGGATGCCTGTAAAATCTGAGATTAATAATAAGGAGATTATCCCAAGAGTTACAAGGAAAGAGGAATCTGGTATTCCCGTATTGGGAAAAATGTAGGATTTGAAGAAGAGAGAAAAGGAAAAAAGTTTGAGGGGTCTGCATCTTAAGGGCTTTTAGTAGAAATTTGTGCTACATAATCCCTCTTTCAGCAAAATTAAAAAGGGGATGATATTTTTGCAATTTAATGGAAAAACCGGTAAAATAAGTGTTGCTCTCTTAAGTCAACTAAAGGCAATTGATTCTTTAAGGTTAAGAGATAAAATAGGTTTTGTAAATAAAAGAGATTTTGAGGAAATAAGAAGAAAATTAGCAGAATTAATCTTCCTTTAATGTTCCTTAACTTGCCCATATGAACAAGTCAAGCGTATCCCGAATGAATTTGTAATTATATAACACACGTGCATCATATAAAATTTACGAAAAATGAAAATAAAAGAGATGTCAGAGGAACTAAAACCCCGAGAAAGGTTCTTGAAATCAGGGCCAGAAGTTTTAAGCGAAGCAGAACTTTTAGCAATTATTCTTAGAACCGGAACTATTAAGGAAAATGTAGTTGAAATGTCTAGCAGGATTATCTCAGAATTTGGATTAGATAATTTGTTTGATTGTTCCTTGAAAGAACTACAAGAGATTAAAGGAATCGGGCCGAGTAAAGCAATGCAAATATTAGCAATTGCAGAGTTGGTAAAAAGGCAGAGCCATATAAAGAACAAAATAAAGAAAATAACTCAAGCTAAAGATGTTTATGATTATTTCAAAGATAAACTACAAAACCAAAAGCAAGAAAACTTTTACATTTTACTTCTAAATACAAAGAATCATATAATAAAAGAAGAGTTCATAACACGAGGGATTTTAGATTCCGCAATCATCCATCCAAGGGAAATCTTTCGCCCAGCCATTAAGAATTCTGCAAGTAAGATTATTTTGATACATAATCATCCATCAGGTGATCCGACACCCAGTGAAGAAGACTTGGAAATCACAAAAGAACTAATTGAAGTCGGAGATAAGATTGGAATTAAGGTTTTAGATCATGTTATTGTTGGGAAAGAAAACGAGAGTGAGAGTGAAAAGAACAGAGTTAAAGAAGACAGAGAAACTCGAGTTGATTGTGCAGAGAATAGGAAGTATTGGAGTTGGGTAGAGGATGATACTATTTAATTATATAAACGATTATTTGCCCAATCTTCTGCAACAACTCCTGCTTGTTTTAAAACAAGTTCTGTAGCTTGATCTCTTCCAGAAGGAGGGTAGCCATGAACTTTCAAAATTCTTTTAATCTTTAATCTTAAACCTGCCTGAACACTTTCTCTAACAGTCCAGTCTATCTTGACATTTTTTCTTATTGCATCAACAAGTTCCAAGGAGATAATTTTTAGTTCTTTATCCCCTAAAACATCAACTGCTTCTTTGCAATCTGCAAGAGCATCATAAAACGCTTTTTCATCTTCATTCAGGCCTAATTCTTTTCCTCTTCCCTTCTCTTCTCTGAAGTTCCTTGCCATTTCAATTAATTCTTCAATAGCTTCCGCAGCTTCAATGTTTTTGTTAGTGTATCTCTTAATTGTTTTATCCAGCATCTCCATGAATGATTTTCCTTGAACTACATTCTTTTTCATCACAATCCTTATTTGATCATTTAATAATTTCTTTAATGCTTCAAAAGCCAAGTTCTTTTGTTCCATTCCTTTAACTTCTAATAAGAATTTATCTGATAAAACTGAAATGTCTGGTTTGCTCACCCCTGCTGCTTCAAAAATATCTACTATTCTGTCTGAAACTATCGACTTGGATAAAATTTGTTTTATTGCGGAATCTAATTCTTCCTTGTATTGTCCGCTAATGGTTGTATTTTTCACTATTGCAGATTTTATTGCTTGGAAAAATCCAACTTCTTCTTTTATCTCCATTGCTCTTTTATCTGGAACCGACAAAGAAAATGCTTTCAATAGAGCAGTTGTCTCTCTAACAAATCTTTTTTTCAAGTCATCCTTTCCTTTAAGAATATGATTTATTGTTGTAGGGATTAATGAAAGTCTTTCTTTTGCTCCAAGTTCAAAGAATTTTTTATAATTGAATCCATGAAACATATCTTTTACAACTTCGTATTTTTCGAGCATTTTTCTCACTGCTTCATCTTGGTCAACGATCGGTTTTCCTTTTACCGTTATCCTTACTCCAATTTCTTCGAATGAAACATGCTTAATTCTCAAAGTTCCTACTTCTCCAACCCTACA
>Ga0265294_10000467_pt1 | contig 53898 bp, 38 predicted proteins | sample MunlanPumphouse3_FD_192504 | JGI IMG/M metagenome (GOLD analysis project Ga0265294, IMG submission 192504) | Groundwater microbial communities from a municipal landfill in Southern Ontario, Canada - Pumphouse #3 | ecosystem: Environmental > Aquatic > Deep subsurface > Groundwater | place... | reverse complement strand
TGAAGCTGAAAGCATTGAAATCTGTCAAGTCTTTATAGGATTAAATGAAATAATAGATAACCCAATATCAATCACCCTCTACCCTAACCCAACATCATCAAGCTCAAGATTAGAAATTGATAATGTGGAGGGAAATATTGAAATCACCATAACTGATATTAGCGGAAGAAAGATTCAAACAATGAGTACAAGAGCTAATAATAAATTTGAAACCACCATTGACCTAACAACCCAATCAAAAGGGATTTACTTTATTAGCATAGTGACAGAAAAAACAAAGCGAACAGAAAAACTAATCTTAAAATAAGCGTTTAGAAATTCAGCTATTATTGAAAAGAGACGTAATTCACTACGTCTCTTTTTGTTTTATGTATTTTATTATCAAGCAAAAGTTTGGAAAAAAACTGATTATGAGTTATATTTGCAGTATTAATAAGTTTAAAACCAAAAGATATGAAAAGAAAATTATTCATTTTATTAATATCAATTCTTGGTATTAGTATAAATGCAAATGCGTATGATTTCTCTTCCATTATTAATGGACAAACCCTTTATTTTAATATTACATCCAACACATTTCCTTATAACGTAGAGGTTACAAGTCAAAGCGACACTCTTCCATACTATACAACAAAACCCATAGGAGCAGTTACAATTCCAGATACAATAAGCTATAACGGAACCTTATATTCTGTTACTTCAATTGGAAATCATGCATTTGATGATTGTTCCAGTCTAAGTTCAATATCTATTCCTAATTCTGTTTTATCTATTGGCAATTATGCTTTTTATTGGTGCACTTCTCTTACATCATTAAATCTTTCTACCCACCTTAACTCTATTGGAAATTATGCTTTTCATTATTGCCAATCATTAACATCAATAACACTTCCAAACACCCTTAATTCAATTGGAAACTATGCATTTAGCAATTGTTCTTCTCTAATATCAGTAGTTATTCCAAACACTGTAACTTCACTTGGAGACTATGCTTTTACTGATTGCCATTGGTTAGAATCAATAAATCTTCCCGACTCAATTACCTCAGTTCCAGATGGTATTTTTTCTTATTGTTATCGTTTAATAACAACAAATATTCCTATTTCTGTAACTTCAATTGGAGAAGAAGCTTTTTATGATTGTAATGATTTATCATCAATATCAATTCCTGATTCTCTTATATCAATTGGGGATTATGCCTTTTGGGGATGTAATGTTTTACCATCAATAACTCTTCCTAATTCTCTTATTTCAATAGGAAATAAAGCGTTTGTTGGATGCCATGCTTTCACATCAATAACAATTCCTAACTCTGTTACCTCAATAGGAAATAATGCTTTTGGTTCGTGTACAGGTTTAGTATCAATAATTCTTCCTAATTCTATTACCTCAATTGAATATTATACTTTTGGTTCATGTAATAATTTAACATCAATAACAATTCCTAATTCAGTCACATCAATTGGAAGTGATGCATTTTCTGGATGTTTTGCATTAAGATCAATAAACCTATCTAATTCTCTTACTTCAATTGGTGATCGAGCTTTTAATGATGCTGGCTTAACATCAATAACCCTTCCTGCTTCTCTTCAAACATTAGGAGTTTATTCACTTAGCTGTCCTGAATTAACATATATTATCTCATATGCTATTAGTCCTCCAGTAACTTATATAGATGCATTTACAGGAGTTATAAAAACAATACCAGTTTATGTTCCTCTTGTATCGTTGCAATTGTATCCAAACTCACCTAATTGGAATGAATTTACAAACTATCATGCTATTGAATCATATCAAATAATTAACGCATCTTTTTGTCAAGGTGACAATTATACTAATTATGGTGCAAATACAGATACTGCAGGAACATATTTTTTAGTATATAATAACGATAGCATTCATTTAAACCTTAGTGTTAGTCCAACCTATATCGATACAATAAACGCATCAATCTGCCAAGGAAATACTTACAGCTTAAATGGATTTAATGCAAGTACAACAGGAATTTATAGAGATACCCTACAAACAATTAATGGTTGTGATAGTATTATTACATTAAACCTAACTGTTAATGAAATTACAACTCCTACAAATCTTGTTTTAGATAATATTCAAAACTACTTTGAGCTATCTTTTCAATCCGATGCAGAAAGTTATCTTATTTATAGAAATAATGACTCAATAGGCTCAACCACAAATACAATATATAGAGATACCAATGTGATTGAGGGAGTAAACTACTGCTATAAGGTAAAAGCATTTGATGGAGATTGCGAAACAGAAAGCATTGAAATATGTCAAGTATTTACAGGATTAAACGACATCAACCTAAACCCAATCCAAATCACCCTCTACCCTAACCCAACATCATCAAGTTCAAAATTAGAAATAGAAAACGTAGAAGGCAAAGTAGAAATCACCATAACTGACATAAGCGGAAGAGTAATTCAAAGAATGATTGCAAGAGCTAATAATAAATTTGAAACCACCCTTGACCTTACAAACCAATCAAAAGGGATTTACTTTATTAGCATAGTTACAGATAAAACAAAGAGAACAGAAAAACTAATCTTAAAATAAGCATTTAGAAATTCAGCTATTATTGAAAAGAGACGTAATTCACTACGTCTCTTTTTGTTTTATGTATTTTATTATCAAGCAAAAGTTTGGAAAAAAACTGATTATGAGTTATATTTGCAGTATTAATAAGTTTAAAACCAAAAGATATGAAAAGAAAATTATTCATTTTATTAATATCAATTCTTGGTATTAGTTCTTATGCCAGTGCATACGATTTCTCATCCATTATTAATGGACAAACCCTTTATTTTAATATCACATCTAATACATCACCTTATACCGTAGAAATTACTAGTGAAATTGCAATTGATCCATTTTTTACAACCAGACCCATTGGAGCAGTTACTATTCCAGATACAATAAGCTATAACGGAAATATGTATTATGTTACATCAATTGGAAAAAATGCTTTCAATGAATGTATTGGCTTAATTTCAATAACTCTTCCTAATTCAATACTATCAATTGGAGACTCTGCATTCTATTATTGCTACAGCTTAACATCACCAACCATTCCTCCTAATCTTGATTCAATTGGACATGCAGCTTTTTGTAATTGTGAATCTTTTATAACAATAAATCTTCCAAACACCATTACTTCAATTGGAGATGTTGCTTTTAGGCTTTGTAAAGACTTATCTTCCATAAACATCCCTAATTCACTCACCTCAATTGGGAACTACACTTTCCATTCTTGTTACGATCTACTTTCAATAAACATTCCAAACACCATTACTTCAATTGGAGATTATGCATTTTACTATTGCGAATCCCTAACGTCAATTAATATTCCACAAACAGTAACTTCAATTGGAGAATTTGCTTTTGGTTATTGTTCAGAAATAAGCACAGCAAATATCCCCATTGCTTTTACTAAAATTCCAAATGGTATTTATTATAATTGTATTTCATTAACATCAATAAATATTCCAAACTCGGTCACTTTAATTGGGGAAGATGCTTTTTGGGACTGTATTAGTTTGCAAACCGTTACAATTCCTAATTCTGTTGACACAATTGAAGGATATGCTTTTGGTGGATGTCATTCTTTCACTTCAATAACTATTCCTAATTCCGTAAAATACATTGGAAGAAATGCATTTAGTGCATGTTATGATGCAACAACCATTAGTATTCCAAATTCCATAAAAATAATTAACAAAAGTACTTTTAGTGGATGTTCAAGTTTAATATCAATAACCATTCCAAATTCAGTAACTTCGATTGGAGAATCTGCATTTAGTGGATGTATTAATTTATCTACAGTAAACTTATCTGATTCTCTCACTTCAATTGGGATTGGCGCCTTTCTTCAATGCTATGCTCTAACATCGATCACCCTTCCCAGCTCTCTTGAATCACTTAGTTCAAATACTTTTACATGGACTGGCTTAACATATATCATATCAGAAGCTACAAATCCACCAGACATTTCCAGCTATTCATTTCATGATGTTCCAAGAACAATACCCGTTTTTGTTCCCTATTCATCATTACAATCCTATCAAACAGCTCAATATTGGAGTGAATTCACCAATTATCACTCAATAGGATCTCATCAAATCATTCACACCTCTTTTTGTGAGGGTGACACCTTTACCAATTATGGTGCAAATATTGATAGTGCAGGAACATATTTTTTAATTTACAATAATGACAGCATCCTTTTAACCCTTTTAGTTAGTCCAACATATAGCGAAACAATATCAGCAACAATTTGTCAAGGCGATTCCTATACCTTAAATGGATTTAATCAAAGCACAGCAGGAACACATGTTCTAAACCTTCAATCAATTAACGGTTGTGATAGTATAATTACATTAAACCTTATAGTTAATGAAGTTCAAACCCCAACAAACCTATCTTTGCAAAGAAATCAAAACCATTTTGAACTTTCTTGGCAATCCGATGCAGATAACTTTAGTATTTACAGAAATAACGTATTAGTTTTCTCAACAACAAACACAGTATTTATTGATACCAATGTTATTGATGGAACAAACTATTGCTATAAGGTTAGAGCATTTGATGAAGATTGTGAAGCTGAAAGCATTGAAATCTGTCAAGTATTTACAGGATTAAATGATATAATAGATAACCCAATCCAAATCACCCTCTACCCTAACCCAACATCATCAAGCTCAAGATTAGAAATTGATAATGTAAAGGGAAAGGTTGAAATCACCATAACCGACATTAGCGGAAGAGTAATACAAAGAATGAGTACAAGAGCTAATAATAAATTTGAAACCAACCTTGACCTTAGAAACCAATCAAAAGGGATTTACTTTATTAATATCATTACAGAAAAAACAAAGAGAACAGAAAAACTTGTTCTGAAATAAATCTTAAGAACTAATCTATATTAAAAGACCCATTTAAATTGTTTAGGTGGGTCTTTGTTTTATTTGCTAAAGCCTAATCTATAAACCATTGAGATGTGATTTATAATAAACATTTATAATTTATATCCATATATTTATTTTTTTTGAATTTAAGACATAAACTCCTTTGGTTAAATATCTAATAATCAATATTCAATATTTGGGAAACAAGGTTAGATGAAAAAAAGTTATTAAAAATTAGTAAAAAACATAGATTTCGACTTATATTTGCATAATTAATTAGTAACAAAAACTAAATTCTATGAAAAAATCATTATTAATTCTATTAATATCAATTCTTGGTATTAATTTAAGTGCAAAAGCATACGATTTCTCTTCTATTGTCAATGGACAAACTCTTTATTTTAATATCACATCTTCTGCATACCCATTTACCGTAACTCTTACAAGTCAAACAAATAGTAGTCCATTTTATACAATAAAACCAACAGGAACTGTAATAATTCCAGAGACAGTAAACAATGGTGGAATAGCATATTCCATTACTTCTATTTCAAATAATACTTTTTCAGGTTGTTATCTCTTATCATCAGTCACAATCCCTTCTTCTATTACTTCAATTGGCAATGCTGCTTTTTTTGATTGTCAGAGTTTAACATCCTTAAACATTCCATCCTCCATTACTTCAATCGGAGAACAAGCTTTTGCTTATTGCACTAACTTAATATCAATAAACATTCCTAGTTCTGTCACTTTAATTAAAGATGGTACTTTTCGTGGTTGTAGTGTATTACCATCAATAGCACTTCCAAGTTCAATTACTTCTATTGGAGAAAATGCATTTTATGATTGCTATGCTATCACATCAATCAATATTCCTTCATCAGTAACCTCAATTGGACATCATGCATTCTATAATTGCTACACCTTACCTTCGATTATTATTCCTAATTCGGTTACCTCAATTGGAGAATTTGCTTTTGCTCAGTGTAGTGCTTTAACATCAATAAACATTCCTAATACTATTACTTCAATTGCAAAGGCTACTTTCGCTTCTTGCTTTACTTTACCCTCAATAACAATTCCTAACTCTGTCACTTCAATCGGAGAAAGTACTTTCAGTTCATGTTACGCTCTACCATCAATAACTATTCCAAATACAGTAACTTCAATTGGAAACTTGGCTTTTGCATATTGTACTAGTTTTACTTCAATAACTATACCTAGTTCTATTACAATAATTCCAAATGGGGCTTTTGGATATTGTAGTAGTTTAACCTCAATATCTATACCTAGTTCTGTTACTTCAATTGCAAACAATGCTTTTGCAAGTTGCTCTTCTCTTCCCTCAATAGCCATTCCTAATACTGTAACTTCAATTGGGAACTATGCTTTTGCATATTGTAGTAGTTTAACCTCGATAACTCTTCCTGAATTTATTACTTCAATTGAACCCTTTACTTTTCAAAATTGCACTGCTCTAACATCAATCATTATTCCTAATTATGTCACTTCAATTAAAGGTATAGCTTTTAGTGGATGCACTGCTCTAACATCAATAGTTATTCCTAATTCCGTAACTTCAATTGGAAATGATGTTTTTAATGGTTGTTCAGCTCTAACATCAATAACACTTCCAAATAATCTTACTTCAATATCAGGTTATGCTTTTAATGGATGCACTGCTCTAATTTCAATTACCTCACACTCTCCTATCCCACCAATCATTCTAAGCACGACATTTAGCGGAGTTCCAAAAACAATACCACTCTATGTTCCCCTATTATCAATACCAACTTATCAGTCCGCCCCAAATTGGAATGCATTTACCAATTATCAGTATATAGGAGCCCCTCAAATCTTTAATGTTTCTATATGTGAAGGAGAAGTTTATACTAATTATGGTGCAAATGCAGATAGTGCAGGAACATATTATTTATTTGACAATGATGGTGATAGTATTATCTTAAACCTCACAGTTAATCCAAACTACGACACCACGATAAATGCTGGAATCTGCCAAGGAAGTACTTATTCTCAAAATGGATTTAACGAATCAACAGCAGGAACATATACTCAAAACCTACAAACAATTAATGGTTGTGATAGCATTATAAATCTAAACCTTTATTTTTATCCAAGCTATGAAGACACTATAACCGCAAGCATATGTCAAGGAGAAGTTTATCAAGGATTTATTGCTTATCACTACTATCCAAATTACACAGGTGTCTTTACTGTAGAATTGCTAACAGTTGATGGTTGCGATAGTATAGTTCATCTAAGCCTAACAGCTCATCCAACCTATCACGATACAATAATAGCTAATATATGCCAAGGTGAATCTTATATCCTAAACGGATTTAATCAAAGTGCAGCAGGCACTTACAACCGAAACCTACAAACAATTTATGGTTGTGATAGTATAGTTACACTAATACTTATTGTTAATCCAATTTATACAGCGTCCTATAATGCTACAATATGTGAAGGAAATACATATAACTTAAATGGATTCAATGAATCAACAGCAGGCACTTACACTCAAAATCTCCAAACAGTAAATGGATGTGATAGCATAATAAACCTAAACCTTATTGTTAATCCATCTTACGACACAGTAATAATAGCAAGTATATGTAGTGGAGAAACCTATACCTTAAATGGATTTAACACTTCTTCAGCAGGCTCTAACATACAATTACTACAAACAATAAATGGTTGCGATAGCATTTTATACTTGAATCTAATAATCAATCCAACCTATAAGGACACAATAAATGCTACAATCTGTCAAGGACAAACCTATACACTAAACGGATTTAATGCAAGTGCAACAGGTATTCACACCCAAAACCTACAAACTACAAAAGGTTGTGATAGTATTATTACATTAAATCTTATTGTTAATCCAACCTATAATAACACAATAAATGCTACAATATGTCAAGGCAATACCTATACACTAAACGGATTTAATGCAAGCACAACAGGTATTCACACCCAAAACCTACAAACTGCAAAAGGTTGTGATAGTATAGTTAATCTAAATCTTATTGTAAATCCAACCTATACCGACACCATAAGAGCAACAATTTGTGAGGGAGAAGTTTATACAGAATTTGGAATATATATGCTCTACCCAAGCTTAACAGGCATATACTCCATAACCCTACAAACAGCAAATGGTTGTGATAGTATAATTAACCTTGACCTTATAGTTAACCCAGCCTATAAAGACACAATAAATGCTGAAATCTGTCAAGGAACAACCTATACACTATACGGATTTAATGAATCAATAGCAGGAACATATACTCAAAACCTACAAACAATTAATTCTTGTGATAGTCTAATTACACTAAACCTTATAGTTAATCAGGTTACAACCCCAACAAACCTATCTTTGCAAAGCAATCAAAACCATTTTGAACTCACTTGGCAATCCGATGCAGAAAGCTATACTATATACAGAAATAACATATTAGTTTTCTCAACAACAAATACAATCTATATTGATACCAATGTTGTAGAAGGAACAAACTACTGCTATAAAGTAAAAGCATTTGAGGGAGATTGTGAAACAGAAAGCATAGAAATCTGTCAAGTCTTTACAGGATTAAATGAAATAATAGATAACCCAATTTCAATCACCCTCTACCCTAACCCAACCTCTTCAAGTTCAAGATTAGAAATAGAAAACGTAGAAGGCAAAGTAGAAATCACCATAACTGACATAAGCGGAAGAGTAATACAAAGAATGAGTACAAGAGCTAATAATAGACTTGAAACTACCATTGACCTTACAAACCACTCAAAAGGGATTTACTTTATTAGTATTGTTACAGAAAAAACAAAACAAGTAGAAAAGCTTATTTTAAAATAAGCGATTTGAAGAGACGTGATTTATCACGTCTCTTTTTATTTTCAAGAAAAAAACTTGTAAGAAACCTGATTATGAGTTATATTTGCAGAAAGAATTAATCAATTAAGACCAAAATATATGAAAAGAAAATTATTAGTTTTATTAATATCAATACTTGGTATTAGCTTGAACTCAAATGCAGCTCATTTTGAAGTCCTTGTTAATGGTAATACTCTTTATTTTAATATTACAAGCCATACAAGTAAAACAGTAGAAGTAACATGTCAAACATCAAACTTCCCTTATTGGTATACAAAACCAACAGATTCAATAATGATACCTAATACAGTGGAAAACAATGGAATTATATATTCTATCACATCAATTGGTGATATTGCTTTCACAGGATGTAGTGATATAACTTATGTTGAACTTCCTAATTCAATTACATCAATTGGAGACCATTCGTTTTCTAATTGCAGTAGCTTAATTTCAGTGAACATCCCTAGTTCAGTTACTTTAATAAAGGCTTGTGCTTTTTATGAATGTACTAGCTTAAGCTCAATAATTATCCCAAATTCTGTTAATACAATAGAACCATCTACTTTTTCAGGCTGTACCAACTTAACCGTAATCATTGTACCCAATTCAATTACTTCAATTAAATCCTCTGCTTTTAGTGGTTGTAGTAATTTAACCTCAATAAACCTTCCAAACTCAATAGACACAATTGGAGAATATGTATTTAGTGGATGTACTAGCCTAATCTCTACCAATTTACCTATTTCAATAACATCAATTGAATATAGATTATTTTACGGATGTAGTAGCCTAACCTCAATCGATTTACCTGAATCTATAACTAAAATTTCAGATTATGCATTCTATGGATGTAGCAGCTTAAGCTCAATCAATCTACCCGAATCTATAACTACTATTTTAGATTATGCATTTTCTGGCTGCATTAGTTTAGCCTCAATTACCTCCAACGCCATAATACCTCCAACTCTTCAAATCAATTCATTTAAAGAAGTTCCAAAAACAATACCAATTAATGTTCCTTGTTCCTCATTACAACTATACCAAACGGCAAATGTTTGGAAGAAATTCACCAACTATCAATGTTTTGGTATTGGAATAAATGAAATAATAAATCAAGAATTACAAACAAAGCTCTACCCTAACCCAACCTCATCAAGTTCAAGATTAGAAATAGAAAACGTAGAAGGCAAAGTAGAAATCACCATAACAGATATTAGCGGAAGAGTAATACAAAGAATGAGCACAAGAGTTAATAGTAAATTTGAAACTACCCTTGACCTTACAAACCAATCAAAAGGGATTTACTTTATTAGTATAGTGACAGAAAAAACAAAGAGAACAGAAAAACTAATTCTGAAATAGTTGTTTATGGTTTAATGTTTATCGTTTAAATGAAAAACCCCATCTAATTAATTTTAGGTGGGGTTTTTGTTTATCGTTTATGGTCTATAGTTTATGGTTTCGTTTTCTTAGAATGTAAGCACCCTATCACTATCCACAACCCACTCAGCAAGCTGTCCCATAGTTGATTTCTCTGCACCCTCAAAATAAGGATGGTTCTTATAAATCCCACAACGAGACATACAAGTGCCACAAACCTTAACCACAGCACCACCAGCAATTAAATCCTTAAGCATCTGTGACAAATCCTGGTCATAATTAAGAGGTGCCTTACAAACATCCCTTGCCATATCAACCGAATCATTCATAAGGAAAATCCTAACCTCATGCCCATTACCCAAAAGAGTATTAGCAAGTCTCAACCCATTCCAAGTCACATCAGTGTCATCATAAGGTTCACGATTAAAAACAATTAAAACTTTCATATCATATTCTATTTTAAATTAAACAATTTATCATTACTCCATTAGAAACGACAAATCATAGGATTAAATTATATAAGACCCATCATTTTCAGACTTAAAAAGAATTAGCAGGCAAACGAAACCGTTAAACCTGCTAAATCATTAATTATAAAGATATGAAAAAAAGTTATCTCTTTCTTATATAGTATGAAGCTCTATCAATCTTAGCTTTTGCAGACTGAGTAAGCTTTGTATTATAAATTTTCTTAGGAGTAGTAGGCGTTCCAGCAATAGTAAATTCCATAACCTTAACAGCACCAACAGTATCATTACTAATATTATTACTTGGCTCAGCAATAGGGAAAACAACAGTAGAAGGATTGGTTCCAAAAGTTGTAGTCACAAATTGATTAGCAGCAAGAGCAGTAACCACACAATTAGTAGCAATAGAAGGATCACAATTACTATACATATTAACCCAAACTTGATAAGTACCAGTTTGAATCAATGAATCTGGATAGAAAACATTCTCATTATTAATACTATCAATATTACAAGCAGGATTAGAATCTAAGTCAAGACCCCACCAGTAAGTATTTAAACCAGTTATTGAATCATAAATTTGTCCACCCTTATTACCATAGTAAATAATAACACCGTCAGGTTGAATAACATATAAGTCAACATCTTTTTCATTATCAAAAGAAAGACTAATCTGCAAATCACCAGTACCCACAGCATAGTAAGTCACAGTTGACTTATAAAGCGAAGTCATAGTACCATCAAGCAAGAGAGCAGAAATTTGAATCTCGAAAGACTCATCAAGAGTTTGGCTCAAAAGAATAACAAACTCAAAAACAGAACTCTTAGTAACATTAGGACTAATAACATAATATTGATTAGACCCCTTAACACTAACATAAAGTTTTTGAATATCATTATCAGAATTGATGCTCACATAAGCCGAACCACCAGAAATAACAGTAGCATTAAGAGAAACCTCACCAATGCTTGGACCATTAGCAGAAAAAGGAATAGTCCCTTGAACAACTTCAGCATTCTGAATAGAGAAAAACTCACTAATACGATTAGTAGTATCTGGATTAGGCTTAACCTCCTCATCAGTACAAGAAGAAAAACCAAGCGCCAAAACAGTTAAGATAGCAACTATAAAGACGCTGAAATGTAAACCTTTAAAACCTTGTAATAATTTCGTTTTCATCATATTTTGAGCAGTATTTATTCTGTTGCCAGCAGGTTTTAATAAAAAGAGTTCTAAATAATCAATTAATACTAAAATGCGACAAAGAGACAGAACCCCATAACCCCTTAAGCCACGGTACAATATTACAACAAAAAAAATAAAAATGCAAATAAAAACCCAATAAAAATTATAAAAAACAAATGAATACCACCAGAAATGAGTACAGGCAAAGAAAAGAAGAAAGACATTACTATTAGGATATTACATAAGAAAAACAAATAAATCCTTTTTTACTTGACTTTTGGATTCTAATATTTTATATTTTCAACAGAAAGAGAATTTTTTATTATTATATTTCAAACTAATTAGTTAGTAGCAAAGGTAAAGAGGAAGTCCCAATATTTATATTGGTGTTCCCTTAAACTACTAAACACTGTAACATTTAACATATATAGGGGTATGTTACAAAAGTTACGCTTTACACTTGGAAAATAGTTTAATTATCAATGTGTTTTCTTTTGATGAAGATTCTTCTCTCCTGATAGAAGCAATAAGCTTTAGAAAATAGCAAATAAAAGTTTTTAATAAATAAAGGTTTAGGTGTTGGCACTAAGCTAACTTGTCTTAGTGCAACTCCGTACCTATTAAAGTTCATACTGACAGTCTCACAGTCTCACTGTACTAAGGGTAGTGAGACGGTGAACATCGGTTCATCTTCAAAGCGTTATGAAAAAAGAGTGAGACTATTGCCGAAAACATCCAAAAATACAAGAAAATCATGTAGAATTAAAATACATGTCAGACCCTGTAGAGACGCGATTTATCTCGTGTCATCAACAACAAACCATATAATAAAAAAAACCAAACAACAAACCATTGATAAACAAATCAATAAACCTAATAAATGTCATTGATATAATTATAATAAAACAATAACATGAAAACCAACCTAACGATGACAAGCGATAAATCGCGTCTCTACAAAGATGCATCATTTGTTTATACTGAAAATTAACAACGTATGACGGGTCATTACTGCGTATTAATTTTCTAACTCTGCGTATTAATTTCTTGAAACAGCGTATTAATTTCCCCAGACAGCGTATAAATTTATCTTGATTTAATTGCGCTTATTTAGAAAGTTTATAAAAAATATTGTTGGTATAATAATAAATTTCAATTGTAGAGACGCCCAATTGGGCGTCTCTACAATATAGGCGATTATTGATTTAAACTTTGAAGGGGTATATTATCTCCCTCTTTTTTTTTATTTAAGTGGCTGTTTTTCGACATTTGGAAAAACAAAATCAAATTTTTGTATTAGTAGTTTTTTATCTGTTTCTAAAATGTTGTAGGTTTCCCATACTGAGTTTTTATTTAATAGTTTTATGCAGTTTTTTTCGCAGTAGATAATTTTGGTATAGGCTGGTCTAATTACTTTTAACTTTCTGTTTCTAAATCCAAGGTTACCATCTTTGTCAACTATGTAATAAAATATTTTTTCATTTTCGAAAGGTATGCTTTTCTTTACTATTCCATATTCTGGGTAGGCAAAAAGGTTATATCCCATGCAGAAGACTGGTATTAGGAAAAAGGTGTAGAGGGTGACTGCTATGCTTCTGATTGGTGATTTGCTCATTAATGAAAGTAGGATAAACATAAATAGTATTGAAAATAAAAAGAATATCAAGCCTAAGTATGGTATTTTTTGGGTGAACATTACGCCAAAGGATATTAGTGCGGATATTATATATATGATTATCTTTTTCTTTTTTGTTAGTTTAGGGAAATGCATCTTTTTAAAGAATTCCCATAGTACGTATAGGGTAAGGGCTATGGATAGGAATGTCCAGTTAATATGGTTTGCTATTAGTCCTATTGTCATTGCTATCCCGAGCACAAAGCCATATACTACCATATCTATTACTTTTAGCTTTGCAGATAGGGTTGATGCGTAAAAGCCTGTCATAACGTCAAATGTTCTTGCACTATTTGATAGGTTTATCTTTCTAAAGTGAAGAAAGACGTAGTATAGTAGTGGTCCATAAATTAAAAATAGATAGAAAAAATAGATTAGTATTAGGTTGAGTATATTGGGCAATTGTATGAAAAAATCATTTATAAATAGTACTACGGAACTAAATAATAGGATGAATGGGGATGGTAGTTCTGAAAAGATAACTTCTATAGAAAGGGATGTTAGGAGGAAGAGTATTGAGAGATAAAGTCCAAACCTTTGTCTTGCAAACATAAGGAGGGAGATATTAAAACGAATTATTAGAAGGATAGATATTATGATAAGTATTAGAATTCCATCGTAGGGGTAGAAGAAGTCAAATTGTCCGACAAGATAATCTTTTAATGCAAAAAATGCAAAAATGATAATTAAAAAAACATCAAATAATAATAATAGATATGGTATTTTATATCTTTTATACCAATTGGATGATAGTAAGAATGATGTTTTTCTGAGCTTCTCTAACATATAATGTTTATTATAAATTAAAACTGGGTTGCAAAGATAATGTTATTATTTAAATTATGGTTTTTTTTGCCTATAATAATTCGGGTCTTCTTTCTTTTGTTCTCTTTATTGATTGTTCTATATTCCACTCATCGATAAGTCTTTGATTGCCCGAAACTAATACATCTGGCACTTTCCATCCGTTGTATTCATAGGGACGTGAATAGACTGGTGGTGATACTAAGTTGTTTTGGAATGAATCTGTTAGGGCGGAGGTTTCATCATTTAAAACTCCTGGAATTACTCGTATTATGGAATCGCAAATTACTGCTGCTGCAAGCTCTCCCCCACTCAAAACATAGTTGCCTATCGATATTTCTCTTGTGATTAGGTGTTCTCTCACTCTTTCGTCAATTCCTTTATAGTGTCCACAAAGTATGCAGAGGTTGTTTTGGAGTGATAGCTCGTTGGATACTCCTTGGCTTAGCATTTCTCCATCGGGCGAGGTGTAAATTATCTCATCATAGTCTCTTTTTTGTTTTAGGTCTGCCAAACAATTTGCTATTGGTTCAATCTGCATAACCATCCCTGCTCCTCCTCCATAGCAATAGTCGTCAACGCTCTTATATTTATTAAGTGAATACTGTCTTAGGTCGTGAAATTCAACACTTACTATGCCTTTGTTTTGCGAACGTTGTAGTATGGAATGTGAGAAAATGCTTGTGAAAAGGTCTGGAAATAATGTAATAATATCTATGTGCATGCTTTAGTTTATTTATTAATTTTCATACGTTAGAATAAAAAAAAGGTTTCTCATACTAATTATTCAACGAAAGTTCGTATATTTGCTTTCTAAATTATGCCCATTTTAAAGAATTAAAATAATAACAATATGAGTTTTGGAATTCAATTTAAAAGTCTAATTCTTTCATTAGTTGGCTTGCCAGTGATTTGTTTTGGTCAAAAAAACATTGAAAAGGTATTGCCAGATTTTGAATATGATGATTACTATATTCACGCTGAGTTTATGACTAAGCCTTATGCTCTGGAGAATCAAACACTTTATCTCCCTAAGGTTTCTGACACTATTGGCCGTAATTTCTTTGTTGGAAAGCTTGCAAGTCCAGAGTTTGGTGATAAGACTGGAATAGAGTACTATGAACTTAAGAGGATGTCCCAAGACAATTTAGCCAAGATGGAAAAGGAGTGGTTTGTTGTTGCAGGATACATAACCGATAAGGTTGCTTACGATAAGGTTTACTATGCTGATGAGTTCAAGCAAGATTTTAAAAGTCTTAGATATGACTTCATTAAATTGGTTGTTGGTCTTTCAAAGGACACTGTTTTTTACAAGTATGATGGATTTTGGAATAGATATAACTTCCCTTTCATCCCTATGTCTTACTATAACGCAAACAAAAACGAGTATCCTAAAAACAAACATTCTAATTCTGATTTAAGTCTTGCTTCCTATGATGGGAAATCAAACTATGCTTATATCCCTAAAAATCTTGTGGGCGAGAAACTCTATCTTCCTATTACAACAGAGGTGACTTATGAGAGGTTATTTAATGGAACAAGATTATTTAATTATGATGATGATAGCAGGAAATACTCTTTTGCAAGAATGCCAGAGGGTAAATCAAAACTTTTGCAAGGAAGGACATTTGTGGTTGCTGACTGGGTTCACGATGCAGAGGGTCTAACTGATGTTTACCTTAAGCTTATTGTTCCAGGTGCAAGAGACACTATCTACTACAAATACCCTACTTCTTCACAAAGAAATGAGTTTCCGTTTGTTATCGAATCCTATTTAAGAAAAGCGAAAGATGACTATATGTATAGAGAATTTGTTTACCGTGGTGATAAATTCAAGATGAGGGTTATTGACACTAAGAGAAAAACTCCAGTAACAATTAATAGAGGGGATGTTTTCCAATGTATTGATTTCTTGGTTAAGGACGGAAAGTTCCAAATGCTGATGAGAAACAAAAAAGGTAGGAAATTCTATGTTGAGGCTGATTATTCATTGGGCGACAGATTAAGTTTTTCCAAATCAATGATTGAAGCTAATAAGGTTATGAAATATAGAGATACTTATACAACACATTATAAAGCAATGCTTCAAAAGGAACTTATTCCGACAATGACCATTGATATGGCTAAGATGTCTTGGGATAAACCAGAAAGAGAAGTACTTACTAACTTTGATGGCTCTAATCGTCATTGGTTCTATTTTGGGAATATATACGTTATCTATAAGAACAATAAACTTTATCGTGTTGCAATGATTCCAAATGATTTACGTCTATGAGCGAAGAATTTGAAGATTTAAATAACGATGATTTGAATGAGCTAATTCTTAAGTTTGAAGATTGCTTATCAACAGGTCAAGGTTGTTTTTTCGATTCCGATGAACTTCTTGAAATTATAGATTATTTCTTTGCAGTAAACGAGTCTGAGAAGACTAAGTCTGCAATTTCTCTTGCAATTCAGCTCTACCCTAATGAGATTGAGATAAATATTAGAAAAGCTCAGTTTATTTCACAAGATAAAGACCCTCAAGAGGCTATTATTTTCTTAGAGAAGTTCAAGGAAACAAACCCTGATGACTCCGATCTCTTGTTTGCTCTTGCCTCTCTCTATTCACAGGCTGGCATACAATCAAAAGCTATCGAGAGTTATGAGACCCTCCTTGTTCAAGATGATGAAGATATTGAAGTTTACTCTTCTTTGGGTGAAGAATACTTTGCACTTGAAGACTATGAATCGGCTGTTAAGATATATAAGAAAGCAATAAAGATTGAACCAACTAATTCATTCTTACTTCAACCCTTTGCTTATGCATCGCAGTATATTGACAATCCAGATAGATCTATTCAATTTCTTAAAAAACTTTGCAAACAAAATCCTTTTTCAGAACAAAACTGGATTTCTTATGGCATTTTACTCTACTATACTGATAACTTCTTTGATGCAATAACGTCTTTTGAACTTGCAATTGCAATTAGTGAAGACAATCCAACTGCTCATCTATACAGGGCTCAAGCTCTTATTGCTCTTGAAAACTATACCGAGGGGATAGAGTCTTTGCATGAGGCAAATAAATTAGACCCAGGTGAACCACTTGTCCTTTTCTTCCTTGGACAAGCCTACGAGAAACAAGGCAATTGGATAACTGCTGCAATTTACTATAAGGATTGCATTCAAATAGATCAGTTTAATTCGGATGCTTGGGTAGGTGTTGCGATGTGTTATTTTGAACAAGATGACTTCCATAGTGCTGAACCTTACATACAAAAAGCTATTGAGCTTGAGCCAACAAATATTCATTTTAACCTGGCTTATGCCGAAATGCTATATAAGGAAAACTATATAGAAAGAGGTGAAGAAATGTATCAAGAGCTATATGACCAAGGTAAGGAATTGGCAATTATTACTATTAATTGGGCAATGTCTATGGTTTCTGCTGAAAAAACAATGGATGCTATTCATCTTCTAAGGGAAACAATTGATAATAATAAGTTTGAGGAGCCTAATATATACTTTACTCTAATTGAAATATCTTCAAAAGAATCTTACTTAAAAGACCATCTTGATGATTATATCTTTAAGCTATTCTTGGAATATGATATTACTTATGAGATGATTGAAAAGAATTGTCCTTCCCTACTAAAGAACCCACATTACGAAAATTTAATAAAAATATATATCGATGAAAAAGAATAAACTAATTGCAATTGTTTTCTTTCTTGCAGTTTTTCTAACACCATCTTTCTTAAGTGCAAATTCAGTCACAGAAACAAATACAATAGATAATAATAAAGAGAAAACTTCCAAAATAGAAGAGGTTACATCTTGGTATGATAATATGAATTATGGAACAATTACTTTGCTAATGGCGGTTGAGAGTTCATTTATTCCATTTCCATCAGAGGTTGTTGTTCCTCCTGCTGCCTACAAAGCCTCTCAAGAGAATAGCGACTTAAATATCTTTTTAGTTGTTTTGTTTGCAACCCTTGGAGCTATTATTGGTGCATTAATCAATTACTACCTTGCTTTTTTCTTAGGAAGACCAATAATTCATAAGTTTGCTGACTGTAGGTTTGGAAGGATGTGTTTGTTAAGTAGTGAAAAGGTTACAAAAGCAGAGGATTACTTCATTAAACACGGCAGAAGCTCAACATTTGTTGGAAGATTAGTTCCTGGCATTCGTCAGCTGATTTCAATTCCTGCTGGTTTATCTAAAATGTCAATACTTCCCTTCATTCTTTTCACATCCTTAGGTGCTGGAATTTGGAATATTGTTTTGGCTCTCTTGGGTTATCTTGCTCATGGACAAGCCTCAATAATAAAAGAATATACTCACGAGCTTTCATATATCTTACTTGGATTGGGTCTTTTATTCATACTATACCTTATTTATAGTGGCTTTATTAAGAAGAAGAAAACAAAAGAAAAAACAATTTAATAAAAAAATAAGATGAAGATTAAACTCTATGGTTTAATTGGTTATCCACTTGAGCATTCGTTTTCTGAAACCTATTTTAAGGAGAAGTTTCTTAGGGAAGGAATTCTTGATTCTAAGTATGAGAACTTCGAAGTCAAAGACCTTGAAAGCTTTATTTCCACTATTAAATCAAAGACTTTTAATACATCATCTTTTCAAAACCTTAGGGGGTTTAATGTGACAATGCCCTATAAGGAAGTCATCATTCCCTACCTTGATTCCCTTGACGAAACAGTAAAGGAAATAGGAGCAGTTAATATTGTTAGGATTGAAGAAAGGGAAAACAAGATTATACTAAAAGGATATAATTCTGATGTATTTGGCTTTGAGACTTCTCTGCTTGAAAATATTAATAATAAGAATATTAAAGCACTTATCTTAGGTAGTGGTGGAGCATCAAAAGCTGTTTCTTATATTCTTAGAAAACATAAGATTGAATATAGAATTATCTCTCGAGAAAGAAAAAATGATGAAAATTCAATGCCCTATTCAGACCTTAAAGATGAAATAATACAATCCTATAAACTGATAATTAACACTACTCCACTTGGTATGAAATCCTATTTAAATCAAATGCCAGAGATAGATATTAATCATTTGACAAAAGAGCATATTGTTTTTGATTTAATTTATAACCCAAGTAAAACACTACTACTTGCAAGGGCTGAAATGTTGGGAGCTAAAACAATTAATGGTTTCGATATGTTATGCTATCAGGCAGAGGAAGGATGGAGGATATTCAATGCCAACTAAGATATTTCTTTTTGTTGCTATTGTTCTAATTATAATGGTGATTAGGATTAAGACTATCGGCATAGCTTTTCGTTCCATAAACACTCTTATCCACGAGCTTTCTCATGCCTTTATGGCAATTGTTACTGGTGGTAAGGTTACAGAAATAAAGCTAAATGATAATGCATCAGGCTCTTGCACAACAAAGTCAAAGGGTAAGTTCAAAACCTTCTTAGTTTCAAGTGCAGGCTATATCTCCTCTGCCCTATTCTCCTATCTCCTCTTTATTTCTCTTGGAAAATCTTGGAATCAATATTTCTTTTATTTCTTTCTCTCTATATCAGTTTTTGCTCTTATCTTTTGGATTAGAAATACTTATGGCATAATTTGGACACTTGTCTTTGCATCATTAAACCTATCTCTTATTCTTCTACCAACAACACTTACAAGCTTCTCAAATCATATACTCCTTATCTTTGGACTACTTATAGCAATCGATAACCTTATGGCTTGTTTTACCTTATTATATCTATCTATTACAACCCCAAAGAAATCAGGTGATGCAACTAACATAGCCAAAATCACTAAAATCCCAGCATTCTTTTGGTCTATCCTATTCTTAGCTTTTTCCCTATATATAGCTTATAAATCCTATCAGATATTCCTTCTGTCTTTTTGATATTAATTTACAACCAATTTAACTACTGATGATCCATTCACTGTTTGGATTTTGGCATAATACATACCTTTTCCAAAGTTAGTTAAGTCTATTGTTGTTACGTTTTTGTTAGATAATATTAATTTTCCAAGATTATTAAATACCTTAATATATGATACTTCTCCTTCTATTTGGAAGATCCCAGAGGAAGGGTTTGGAAATACATTAATTTCTGGTTTATTGATTTGTTCTATTCCTAATGGATTAAACAAACTTTTGTTGGAGTATGTTTTTGTTGTTGATTTAGCACCATTACATGTCCATGGAAGATCAACGGAAGCAAAATATGAAGCTCCTGCAATAGGGTTTTCAATGGTAAAGGCTCTATTGCCTTCATTTAGCGACCCTATCTCCGTGAAGTTGCCATCATTTAGTTCGTCCATCCAGATAGTATAACTTGTCGGTGAATATCCTGATAGAGTACTATAATCATCCATAATTTGTAAAATATAGTTTCCTGAACCTACTTCTTGGACAATACCTATTTTGATTGTCTTGTGCCAATCAACGATTTCGCTTAGATTTCCACAATTGTGCTTAGCTAAGACTGTGTATTTAATAGATTGTAGGTTAGGGTTGTTTATTCTGTCATATAAGGTATAAATATTTGTATCAGTAGTAATTGTGTCTAAATGAATCCAGTTGTCTCCTTGTTTGTAGCAAAGAATTACTTCTTCTACATAAGGAGCTGAATATCTCTGGAAGACAACCTTATTGATACCTAATTCGGGATCAAAAGTCGCTACACACATCATAGTAGGAATTGGATCGCTGTAGAATAAAACAATAGTATTGGATTGAGATATACAGTTTCCTTTTTTTACTTCTAATAAATATGGGTTAGTTCCTAGTTCATAATCTGCTTGTAGTGTTTGGTTTGTACTTATTATTATATCGTCTATATACCATTTATATTCATCGTAGATGAATGTGTCGTGAGGAGTTAAGATAGCCACCTGATCGTAGCATAACTCAGTATTAGTATTTGTAGAATAAAGGTCTAAATCAGGGATAGGATAGATTTGTTGCTCAACAACAACGGTTACCTGTCCTCCTGATGTACATACATTTTGCAGGTTTACAGTAAAAACTCCTGCCGTATCTGTATGGATACTTTGTGTGTTAGCACCAGTATTCCACTGGTATGTCCAGCCTGATCCAGCATCGAGTATAACATCTACAGCTTCATTACAAAGTAGTACATTATCAATGCTTGGTAATTGAGTAGGTAGTCGAATTATTTCAATTGAGTCTATAGTAACACCACATGAGTTTCCTTGATTAAAAGTAATAAGTCCAGTACTATTAATAAGTATTGGGTTTTCATCACTAATAAATCCAGGACCTCTCCATTGTGTGTATTGTGTGTTGACACCTGTACTTCCTAATGCACCTAAATTGACACCATTAGAACTACAGATCGATAAAGTATCGTTGGTGGTATTTATTATTCCGCCACCAGGTCCCAAGATTTCGAATTGTACGTGGGAAGGTGCTTGGGAGAAAAGACTGATTCCCAACATAGCACTGTTGAAATCGTATGATGCTCCTACCACATACATCCCAATACTTGTTGGTACAAAGATAATGCTATCTTTCATGCCATAAAATACTCCTTCAACGTTCCATATTGTGGTACCAAAACCAATTGGTTTATGAAGTATAAATACAGGGAAATTGTTTGTATCTACGCATAAATTTATGACTGGTTGAGGTAATGGACTCATTTGATAATGAATTGTGTCTGCCTTAACTTGGTTTATACCAATAAGACTGATTAGTAAAATGATAAAAAGGCAAAATTTTGCTTTCATAATTTTATTCTTTGCTTGACATTTTATTCTATAACAATGGTAAAAATTAATTTACAACTAATTTAACTACTGATGATCCATTCACTGTTTGGATTTTGGCATAATACATGCCTTTTCCAAAGTTAGTTAAATCTATTGTTGTTACGTTTTTGTTAGATAATATTAATTTTCCAAGATTATTATATACTTTGATAGATGATACTTCTCCTTCTATTTGGAAGATACCAGATGAAGGGTTTGGAAAGATATTAATTTCTGGTTTATTGATTTGTTCTATTCCTAATGGATTAAACAAACTTTTGTTGGAGTATGTTTTTGTTGTTGATTTAGCGCCATTACATGTCCATGGAAGATCAACGGAAGCAAAATATGAAGCTCCTTGAATAGGGTTTTCAATAGTAAAGGCTCTGTTGCCTTCATTTAGAGATCCTATCTCCGTGAAGGTACCATTATTTAGTTGGTCCATCCAGATAGTATAACTTGTCGGTGAATATCCTGATAGAGTACTATAATCATCCATAATTTGTAAAATATAGTTTCCTGAGCCTACTTCTTGGACAATACCTATTTTGATTGTCTTGTGCCAATCAATGATTTCGCTTAGATTTCCACAATTGTGTTTTGCTACAACTGTGTACTTAATAGATTGTAGATTAGGATTGTTTATTCTGTCATATAGCACATATATATTTGTATCAGTAGCAATTGTGTCTAAATGAATCCAGTTGTCTCCTTGTTTGTAACAAAGAATTATTTCTTCTACAGAAGGAGCCGAATATCTCTGGAAGATAACCTTATTGATGCCTAATTCGGGATCAAAAGTCGCTACACACATCATAGTAGGAATTGGATCGCTGTAGAATAAAACAATAGTACTTGATTGAGATATACAGTTTCCTTTTTTTACTTCTAATAAATATGGGTTAGTCCCTATTCCATAATCTGCTTGTAGTGTTTGGTTTGTACTTATTATTATATCGTCTATGTACCATTTATATTCATCGTAGATGAATGTATCGTGAGGAGTTAAGATAGCCACCTGATCGTAGCATAACTCAGTATTAGTGTTTGTAGAATAAAGCTCCAAATTGGGAGTAGGATAGTTGTTTTGTTCAATAACAACGGTTACCTGTCCTCCTGATGTACATACATTTTGCAGGTTTACAGTAAAAACTCCTGCCGTATCTGTATGGATACTTTGTGTATTAGCACCAGTATTCCACTGGTATGTCCAACCTGGTCCAGCATCTAATGTATGGTCTACAGGTTCATTACATAATAGTACATTATCAATGCTTGGTAATTGTGTAGGTAGTCGAATTATTTCAATTGAATCTACCATGATACCGCAAGCGTTTCCTTGAGTAAAGGTCATAAGCCCAGTATTGTTTACTATTATTGGATTTTCATCAGTAAGAATTCCTGGACCTCTCCATTGTCTGTACACTATGTTACTGCTTTCAATACCATTTGCAGCTAAAGTCACACTACTATTAGAACCACATATCGACAAAGTGTCGTTGGTGGTATTTATTATTCCGCCACCAGCACCAAAGATTTGGAATTGCATGTGGGAAGGTGCTTGGGAGAAAAGACTAATAACGGCACTTTCTAAGTTTCCATTCCATGAAGCAATGAAATCATGTGGTCCAGTTAGTGTTGGAGTGTAAATAATACTATCTCCAGTACCAGAATATACTGAATTTATGTGCCACACTGTTCCACCAAAGCCAATTGGTTTATGAAGTATAAATGTTGGATAATTTGTAGTGTCAATACATACGTTTTGTATTCCTGCTGGCATTTGATAATGAATTGTGTCTGCCTTGACTTGGTTTATACCAAGAAGACTGATAAGTATAATGATAAAAAGGTAAAATTTTGTTTTCATAATTTTATTCTTTTTGATTGTTTATATTTTAAATTAATGGCTAATACAACTGCAAATGTAATTATTATTATTTAATAAACAATCTATTTGTTAATGTTTTTTATTATTATGTCATATTTTCTTGGAGCCTGATAGTCAAAGGCTACTATGGGAGTGGAGTAAAAATATAAAAAAAACACTAACGCTAAATTTGAATATTTTGCTATAAAACAGAAACTAAGAGTTAGATATTGAAATTTATTCAATCTCTGAAGGATTCTGATTTAATAGACATAGCAAGGGTTTGAGGAGTAAAAGAATAATTTTTTATTGATAAAAATGTAATAAATCAAAAAATGTTTGACTTTGCAAGTCAAATTAGAAAGAACGCATACACCCTTTTTGGGATACTACCATAGTAAGAAAAAGACTGCGTAATAAATTATTAATACTGCGTAATAAAAAATTGAAACGCCGTATTAATTATTTAATACGGCGTTTCGTTATGCTAATTACTTAGTCTTTTTTGTTTAAATGCAGTTTAGGCAAAAGTCTTTAAAGTCTGGTATTACTTTTGGGGTGTATTTCCTTAAAACTTCAGCAGAAAAGGTAGTTGAAACGGCTATTACATACATTCTTGCTGCTAAGCCTGATTCAATTCCTGCTATTGCATCTTCAAATACAATACATTTTTCTGGTTCAATATTTAGTTTCTGGGCTGCAAGTAAGTAAGGGTCTGGTTCTGGCTTTCCCTTAACATTATCATTAGCCGAAACTATTACATCGAAAAAGTCTTTAATCTCTGGTAGTTTTGAATATAATATTTCAAGTTTACGATTATCAGAACTTGTTACAAGAGCTGTTAAGTGATTCTTCTTCTTTAGTTCTTGAAGAAACTCTTTTGCTCCATCAACATAGTTATATGTCATCTTCTGACCCAAATCTCTAATATAATCAAGAACCTCTTGCCACTCCTTATTTGAAAGGTGTGACAAATAGTTCTGATATATATTATTAAGATGGTTACCCTTAATTTGATATGCAAAGTTCTTAATATGAGGGATGTGTTTATCCCCTATCTCTGTCCAAATCTTTGTATATTCTTTTTCAGTGTCAATTACTACTCCATCTAAATCAAAAAGATATGCAATGTTATTCATAGTAGAATTTACTTTGAAGCTCTTTTTCTATCTGTTTCGTTAAGCAATATTTTTCTAATTCTTAAGCTCTTAGGTGTTACTTCTAAGTATTCATCTGGTCCAATGTATTCCATTGACTCTTCTAATGAGAAATGAACTGCTGGTGCAATTGATGTTTTATCATCACTTCCTGAAGCTCTCATATTCGACATTTTCTTAGTAAGTGAAATGTTTACAATAATATCATCAGGACGAATATTCTCTCCAATAACCATACCAGAATAGATTTCTGCACCTGGATCAACAAAGAAACGACCTCTATCTTGAAGTTTATTAATTGAGTATTCAATAGCTATACCGGTTTCTTTTGCAATAAGTGAACCCATTCTTCTTCCAGGAATTTCACCTTTCCAAGGTTCGTATCCAGTTAGACGATGTGCAATGATTGCTTCTCCTTCTGAAACTGTTAAGATGTTGTTTCTAAGTCCGATAATTCCTCTTGATGGGATTGAGAAGTCAACTTGTGAACGGTCTCCTTTTGATTCAATTGAGATTATTTCAGCCTTACGCATTGTTGCAAGTTCAATAACTTTTCCTGCAAATTGTTCTGGTAATACAATGGTTAATTGTTCCATTGGTTCGCATTTAACTCCGTCAATTTCTTTTGTAAGAACTTTTGGTTGACCTAATTGCATTTCATATCCCTCTCTACGCATTGTTTCGATTAGGATTGAAAGGTGAAGAATACCCCTACCATAAACTATTAATGCATCAGGTGAATCTGTTTCCTTAACTTTAAGTGCTAAGTTCTTTTCAAGTTCACCATAAAGTCTATCTCTAAGATGTCGAGAAGTTACTAATTTACCTTCTTTTCCGAAGAAAGGAGAGTTATTAATAGTGAATAGCATACTCATTGTAGGCTCGTCAATCTTAATTGGTTTGATTGGGTGTGGATCGTCAATATTACAAATTGAGTCTCCAATATCGAAGTTATCAATTCCTAAAACTGCACATATCTCACCTGCCTCAACAATATTCTTTGTTTTTTGTTTTGCTAAACCTTCAAATGTGTATAGTTCCTTAATCTTAGATCTAACATTTTCTCCATTAGCCTTGCATAGCATAACATCCATTCCAGCTTGAAGTGTTCCACGATTTAGTCTTCCAACAGCAATTCTTCCTACATAAGATGAGTAATCTAATGAAGAAATCATAAGTTGAGTATTTCCTTCTTCATAAACTGGTTCAGGAATAAATTCTATAATTTGATCTAATAGGTAAGATATATCATCAGTCTTAACCTTATAATCTCCACTCATCCATCCCTCTTTCGAAGAACCATAAACGGTTGGGAAATTTAATTGATCTTGAGTTGCACCAAGGTTAAACATAAGGTCAAATACCTTTTCTTGAGCCTCTTCTGGATTACAGTTTGGTTTATCTACTTTGTTAACAACAACAATTGGCTTAAGGTTAAGTTCAATTGCTTTTTGAAGAACAAAACGAGTTTGAGGCATTGGTCCCTCAAAAGCATCTACTAATAGGAGTACCCCATCAGCCATATTTAAAACTCTTTCTACTTCACCACCAAAGTCGCTGTGTCCGGGAGTGTCGATGATATTAAACTTAAAATCTTTGTAATGTATCGATACGTTTTTTGAAAGGATTGTTATCCCTCTTTCTCTTTCTAAGTCGTTATTGTCAAGAATTAAATCTTTTTGTTCTTGATTGTCACGAAATAGTTTTGCTTGATGCAGCATTCTATCTACTAATGTTGTTTTACCATGGTCAACGTGTGCTATAATAGCAATGTTACGAACTTGTTTCATCTATTAATTTTTATGTGTATTATTCGAAAATTAATTCCTTTGCCTTAATGATGGCCTCCTGAATCCCTTCAGTTTTCTTTCCACCGGCAGTTGCAAAGAAAGGTTGTCCTCCTCCACCTCCTTGAATGAGTTTTGCTGCTTCTCTAATTACTGAGCCAGCATTCTTACCCTCTTTCACAAGGTTGTCGGATAACATTATAGTTATTGTTGGTTTATCATCAGAATTACTTCCTGCAATAAAAACAAAACTCTTTCCACTCAAATAGCTCTTAAATCTATATGCAATGTCTTTGATTATTTCTGCTGTTAATGGTAGGTTTAATTCTATATAATTTGTATCCCCAATTACTTCTACTTTTTTCTTCAATTCATTGAAGATATTCTCTGTTTTTTCTTTTTGATATTCTTCTAAAGATGCTTTTAAGACTTCATGTTCTTCAAAAATCTTCTTTATGGCTTGTCTAATGTTTGGCTGTTGAACAAGTGAACGCATATCCTCAATTGTCTCTATGCATTCGTAAAGATAGTCTTCAACCTTAGGTCCTGTTATTGCTTCAATTCGGCGTATTCCAGATGCAATTGCACCCTCTGAAACAATCTTAAACATTCCAATGCTGCCTGTTGACTTAACGTGTGTTCCTCCACAAAGCTCAACTGAGTCGCCAAATTGCATAACTCTTACCTTATCTCCATATTTCTCTCCAAAAAGAGCAATTGCCCCCATTTCTTGAGCTTTATTTATTGGAATATCTCTTTGGTCGTTACTGCTTACATTCTTTCTAATTATAGCATTAACTCTTCTTTCTACTTCTTTAATCTCTTGGGATGTCATCTTTGAGAAATGAGAGAAGTCGAAACGTAGTTTATCTTGGTCAACCATTGAACCCTTTTGTTCTACGTGTGAGCCAAGAACTTCCCTAAGTGAATGATGAAGAAGATGTGTTGCACTATGGTTAGCCTCAATCCTATTTCTTCTTTCTGTATCAACAACTGCATTAAAGGTTGATGAAATGTTATTTGGCAGTTTATCAACCAAGTGAATTGCTAATCCGTTTTCTGTTTTGGTTGTAGTTATTATTAGTCTCTCTTCTTCATTTTCTATATAACCACTATCGCCTATCTGACCTCCAAGTTCTGCATAGAAAGGGGTCTTATCGAAAACTAATTGGTAGAAATCCTTGTCTTTTTGCTTAACTTTCCTATATCTGATTATCTCTACCTCTGTTTCTAAGGTGTCGTAGCCTAAGAAAACTGTCTTTTCACCTTCTCTAACTTCTACCCAGTCTTGTGTATCTATAATAGATGCATTACGAGAGCGTTCTTTTTGTTTTTGAAGGTAGTTTTGAAAGTCTTGCATATTGATTTCCAATCCTTTTTCCCTACCCATTAGTTCTGTCAGGTCAATTGGGAATCCGTAGGTGTCGAATAGTTCAAAGGAAAATCCTCCATCAATTATCTTTCCTACTAAGGTTTCAATATATTTCTCAAATTTTAAGATTCCATTTGCAAGAGTTCTTAAAAAAGATTGTTCTTCTTCAATAACTACTTTTCTAATTAGGGTTTCGTTTCTTTTTAGTTCTGGGAATTGCTCGCCCATTTTCTCAACCAAAAGAGGGATAAGCTCATTCATAAATGGTTCTTTAAAACCTAAGAATGTATATCCATAACGAATTGCTCTTCTTAATATACGTCTTATTACATATCCTTGTTTAGCATTTGAAGGAAGTTGTCCATCAGCTATTGCAAAAGCTACTGCCCTTATATGGTCTGCACATACTCTCATTGCAATATCAGCCATCTTGCTTTCACCATAAACCCTATTAGCTTTCTTTGCTAAAAACTGAATATAGGTTTGGAATACATCGGTGTCATAATTTGATTGAGTTTTTTGAACTGCCATACATAAGCGTTCAAATCCCATGCCTGTATCAACATGTTTTTCTTTAAGAAGTTCAAGATTACCATTTGCTAACCTATTAAACTGCATGAAAACTAAGTTCCATATCTCAACAACAAGTGGATGATCCTTATTAACTAAGTCTCTTCCGCTAATCTTTTCTTTATCTTGCTTTGTTCTTAGGTCAACGTGAATTTCAGAACAAGGACCACAAGGACCCTGCTCACCCATTTCCCAAAAATTATCTTTCTTCGAGCCGTCAATTATCTTATCTTCTGAAACAATACCTTTCCAAATATTATAAGCTTCAATATCCTTTGGTTGATTATCCTTTTCATCTCCTCCAAAAACACTTACATAAAGGTCGTTTGGGTCTAATTTGCAAACATCTGTCAAGAATTCCCAAGCCCACTCTATTGCCTCTTTCTTAAAATAGTCACCAAAAGACCAGTTACCCAACATCTCAAACATAGTGTGGTGGTAGGTGTCGTGACCAACTTCTTCCAAATCGTTATGTTTTCCAGATACTCTCAAACATTTTTGACTATCTGCAACACGAAGTGAAGTCTTTGGGCTATTACCTAAGAATATATCTTTAAATTGATTCATCCCAGCATTAGTAAACATAAGTGTTGGGTCGTTCTTAACAATCATTGAAGAAGAGGGTACTATTGTGTGCTGTTTCTCTTCAAAAAAGGTTAAAAATGCACTGCGAATCTCATTACTTGTCATAAGAAAATGATTTTGGAAAAATTAAATACAATATTATAAATGTGAATAAGCGTGCAAAATTAGTGAAATTATACGTTATATTTTTAGTTAAAGGAGAAAAAACACTATTTTTGCAATAATATTATTTATCCAATTACTTTTAAATTTAAATTTTATGGCATTCTTTCAAACCAGAAAACCTCGCAAATTCGAATACAAGCCAAGGTTTTATGACCCTCAGAAGGAAGAGTTAGAGCAATTAAAAGCTAAGTATGGTGAGATTGAAGGAACATCATATAAAAGAAGAATAGACTTCCGTCAAGCAATGAATGACAAGAAAGATGACAAACTTCGTAAGCCAATTCCAGCATCTAAAATAATAATTGTGGCTTCTGTTCTTATGGCTGCAATCTATTTTCTCTTAACTTACATCGAAAAGTGGTAGTAAAATGACTAATATAATAAAACTCCTACCCTCAAACATATCTAACCAAATTGCAGCTGGTGAAGTTGTTCAAAGACCAGCCTCTGTTGTAAAAGAACTTATTGAAAATGCAATTGACGCAAACGCCACCCATATTCAGCTAATTGTTAAGGATGCAGGCAAAACTCTAATTCAGATTATAGATAATGGCTCGGGAATGAGTGAGGATGATGCTTTGATTTCTTTTGAGCGCCATGCAACTTCCAAAATCAAAACAAGCCAAGACCTATTCCAAATAAAGACAATGGGATTTAGAGGTGAAGCACTTGCCTCAATTGCAGCTATTGCCCATGTTGAGATGAGAACTAAAAAAGAGGGTGAAGAATTAGGCAATCTTATTGAGATGGAGGGAAACGAGTGCAAAGATAAGCATCATATTTCTTGCCCATCAGGGTCTTCAATTGCGGTTAAGAACTTATTTTATAATGTTCCTGCAAGAAGAAACTTCCTCAAATCGGACACTGTGGAGAATAATCATATCCTTAATGAGTTTCTCAACACTGCACTAATTCATAATGATATTGCTTTCACATATTATAATAATGATAAGCTCATTCATAAACTTGAAAAGCAAAACCTAAAGAAGAGGATAATTGATTTGTTTGGTAAGTCATTTAACGAAAGACTTCTACCTATTGAAGAGGAGATGAATTCCATTAAGATATCTGGATTTATTGTTAAGGCAGAATATGCAAAGAAAAACAAGGGTGAACAGTTCTTCTTTGTAAATAAGAGATTTATGAGAAATCACTACCTTGCAAATAGCATTGATAGAGCATATCAGGGATTAATTCCAGAGAAAACCTACCCTGCTTTCTTCATTAATATTGAAATAGACCCACAGAGTATAGATGTAAATATTCATCCAACCAAAACAGAGATTAAGTTCTTAGATGATAAAGTCTTATATGCACTCCTTCACGCTGCAACAAAGAGGAGTCTTGGACAATTCACACTTGCTGCCCAGTTAGACTTCGATGCAGACAAGAACTTCGAGTTTACACCTCTTAGAGATGGACAAACGATTGATATTCCTAAGACAAATTTCGACCCAAACTTCAATCCATTTGACAATAGTGCAGAAAGAAAAGAGGGAAACCAAATTCAATCATCATTTGACAACTCAAGCAATTGGGCAAATATGAGTTCTAAGGGAGAAACTAAAGATAACGATTTTTCATTTAAGAAGGAGAAACTTGGCTACGGTTCAAGCATAAACATATACTCTGTTGAGGAAAACCTTAGTCAAAATCAAAACTATAGCGATAAGAACCCTGAAGTTATTCAAGTTCAAAACAAGTATATAATTACCAAGACCAAGAATAATATTCTAATAATTAATCAAGAGAGAGCATCACAGAGGATTTTATTTGAGAAGTTTTCTAAATCACAATACGATGATATCTCTTGCCAACAACTACTCTTTCCCTACAATCACTTCTTTTCTCCCTCACTTACCTCACTCCTCTTAGAGCTTCTATCAGAAATCAGGAAGTATGGCTTTATGATTGAATACCAAAAAGAAGGTAGTTTTAATATTACTGGCGTTCCAAACAACCTTTCATCACAAGATGCTCAAATTGTTTTGGAAGACCTTCTTTATGAGATAAGTGATAATATGGATTCAGCCTCTCCAAAGCATTATAAGGTAGCACTCTCGATGTCAAAACGCCTATGTGTTAAGGAGGGTCAAAGTCTAAGACCAGAAGATATGCTTGGAATTGTTGGACAGTTGTTTTCATGTCAAAATTGTGAAATAACCCCTTGGGGCAAGAAGATAATCCACAAGATGGAGATTGAAGAAATTGATAGAATCTTCCAATAAAATACACAAAGCGCCATATTAAATTATTAAAACAAAGAAGCATTTCACTAAGATGCACATCTTAGCTTACTGAGATGGGCATCTTAGCGTCTTAAGATGGGCATCTTAGCAGCGTGAGATGGGCATCTTAGCAAAATTAAACAAAGAGATAGAAATTTAATGCTTTACTTTAATAATTTATTACTTTGATTCCTTAATTTTCAATCTCTTATGCACTTCTTTCTTTTTTTAATTCGTTTTTTCTTTACTATATGATTTTTAATTGTAATTTTGCTTTGTTGAAATGCTATTTGTCCTTGGTTTCAATTTTCTCAATAAAGGACTTTTTAATAAACAAAATCTTAAACTATGTTAGATAATAACTTGTATTTTACTATTCTATTAGTCTTATGTGTAGCTCTACCATTTACAGCATCTTATATTTATATAAAAAGAATTTTAAATAGAACATCTGATATTGATATTATAAAAAATCATTATAATAAAAACAAAAGGATATTAACTATTATTGAATTAACTTTCGTTGGGTATTTGCTTATACGTGCTTTGATGACAATATTCTTTAAATCTATTAAATTCCCTTTTACAGAAACTAATACATACTTATTGATGATAATTGTAACTATAGGTTTCTTTTTTGCATTTAACAAGAGGAATTTATCGGTGAAAATATTAAAGAAATAACATTATAATATAATTTTATTTGTATCTTTGTAGCTTATATAAAGAATAGTAATTAATCTAATATCTTAGAGAGATATGTTGAAGACAAGAATATACCTATTATTTGCATTATTAATTAGCTCAGCTTTTTTACTTGAAGCACAAATTGTTCCAGTAACAACTATGGACTATGGTCTTATGGGTTACCCCCTAACAATTCGTTATCAGAAATATGCAACTGATACCAATTTTGCTCAAAAAGAACAGAAACAAAGCTTTATTGACGACTACCAAATGACCTTTAATGAAAACAGAAGATTGGTTCAAAGGCAACATTTCATTAGTGGCAATAAAGATAGATATACTGTTTTTACTTATGATGAAGTAACTCGTGACCTATTGAAAGAAGAGTTGTTTGAAGCTAATGCAAAGATTGTTTCAACCATTAATCATAAATACGGTTATCTTGGAAGAGTTGAAGAGGTTATTACTGTTGAGTATCCAGCATCGCTTGGTGGAGCAAACAAAATGGTTAGTAAACAAACATATAAGTGGAATGCTAAGGGTCAGTTATCAGAGTATTCTGTTTATGGAGATTATGCCTCAAGAGAAAAGACTATTGAGTATTATTATGGTCCACAAGATAGTTTGATTTACACCCTAACTACTTATGGTTTTAATAAGAACATTGAGAAAACTACCTATAAGAGAGACTTTAAACATCATTTGATTGAGATGACAGCTTTTAGAAACGATCAGCAAGTTAGAAGAGAAACTTACGACTTAAATGATTTATTCTTAGTTGTTGGAAAGAAAGTCTATAATGGTAAAAACAAGTTAACCCTTTCATATACTTATACCTACGATGAACATAACTATATGTTATCAGAAGTAGCTAAAGATAAGAATAAGAAATGGGCAATTGAGTATTACTATAAGTATGAAAAGGATAAGTTCTTCAACTGGACAAAGAAGACAACCTACGATGGTTGGGAACCTAAGTACATTGAAACAAGAGCTATAACCTATTCAGATAAGGATCACTTCTATCAAGATTTGAAAGATGCAGACCAAAAGAAGGTTATTCTTAATTATGGGAAAGAACCTGAAACTCTTAAATTCCAAGAAGACACAAAGGGTCGCTTAGACGACTAATCATAGAAGTTTTCTTAGAATAAAATTAATCTAATAATTCTTTTGCAAGACTTTGAGCTGAAGAGCTTATGTTTCCATTTGAAATAAGGGATGCTATTTCTTTTATCCTTTCTTCTGAGCTTAGCAAACTCATTTCGGAATACGTGGAATCTTTGGTTAGGTTCTTAAAGACTTTGAAATGATACTGTGACTTGGCTGCAATTTGAGCAAGATGAGTTATTGCAATAACTTGGTGCTTATTACTCATCTCTCTCATAATATCTCCAACCTTAGATCCAATATCACCACTAACGCCAGCGTCTATCTCATCAAAGATAATAGTAGGCATTGAGTGTTTCTTGCTTAGGACAGCTTTTAGAGCAAGCATAAGACGTGAAAGTTCCCCACCAGATATTACCTTTGAAATTGGCTGAGCCTCCCCTCCTCTATTTGCATTAAAAAGAAACTCTATATCGTTTTCCCCATTTGAAGATAGGGTTTGGTTTTCTATTATATTAATCTTTAGAACAGCTTCTGTCATTCCCATATCAGAAAGCAAGGGAAGTATTTCTTTTTCAATCTTTTTTGCAGATATAATCCTATTTTTAGTAATCTCCTTTGCCAAAGCAGAAAGCTTAGTATAGACTTCTTTCTCTTCTTTTTTCAGTTTCTCAATTTTATCAGATAAATTTGAAGAAACTAATAGCTTTTCATCAATCTCATCTCTTATTTTAAGCAAATCTTCTAAGGAATTGACGAAATGCTTTTTCTCTAAATCGTATATAATATTTAATCTACTCTGTGAGTTTTCTAATTTTTCAGAATCCAAAACAATTGTATCATTCAAATTAACTAATTCAAAGACAATATCTTTTAGTTCAATAAACGCAGAATCTAACCTTGTGTATAGGTCTTGTAATGCTTTATGATGGGCAGATACTTTTGAGATTGATTGTCTTGATTGCTGGATTTGATTTATGGCTGAAAAGGAATCCTCGTTATCTAATAGGTTAACGGATTGGATTATATTTGTTTTAATTTCTTCTGCATTAGAAAGCAATTCAACCTCTTGTTCCAATTCCTCTTTTTCTCCTATTCTTAGGTTTGCCTTTTCAAATTCCTCACTTAGGAACTGAAAATAGGAAGACTCCTTTTGAAACTCTGCTTCTTTTCTTTCAAGGTCAGCTATTTCATTAGTAAAGCTCCTCCATTTTAAATAAAGACTTTGGTAATCGGTAAAAAGATTGTGATTATCTATATAGGAATCGATGATTGAGAATTGGAAATTAGAGTTTTTGAGAGTAAGGGTATTATGCTGTGAATGAATATCCATAAGCTTTTCTCCAAGTTCTTTCATAACCGCTAATTGGACTGGAGTGTCATTAATAAAAGCTCTTGACTTACCATTTGCACCTATCTCTCTTCTGAAAATGGTTTGATTGCTAAAATCTAAATCATTTGCTTCAAAAGCTTCAATAAAATCATTATCTAATTCAAAGACTGCTTCTACAATACATTTCTTTTCCTTATCCCAAAGCACATTGCTATCTGCTCTTTGACCAAGGACTAATCCTAAGGCACCCAACATTATTGATTTCCCTGCACCTGTTTCCCCTGTTATGGCAATAAACCCTTTTTGAAAAGGAATATCCATTTGACGGATTAAAGCATAGTTTTCAATTTTCAGATGTTCTAACACAATTTCTTAGTTTAGGGTTATAAGTTAGGTGAGTTTTATTTCTTTATGTTTAAAAGAATACTTGCAAGCATTTCTGATAGTTGCTTTGTTGAAAGACTGTTTAAGTTCTCAATTAGCATTGATTTAGCTCCTTTTAAATTATTATCCTTTAATATGGTTTCCAATTCTTTAAACTCTTTCTCTTCAAGTGCTACTTTAATTGAGTTTAAAACTTGTTCTAATCCATTATTTTGAACTCCATCATTTGATTTTTCTTCCAAAGATGTATTATAATACTCCAAAATAAATATTAATTTATTGAATTCAATAGGTGTTACATTCTCATCAATAATCTCAACAATATCCTTAAACTTAATATAATTCTCGTCTTTTGGAAAGTTGCTTTCAATAAAACGAATTGAATTTATAGCCCATTTAATGTATTTATTATGGTCGCCAAATAGATATGTTGCATAGAATCCCCCACCATTATCGGCGTAGATACTATTCTTAATAACATTCCCCTCTTTAATTAATTCTTTCAAACTTGTAGCCATAATCTTTTTTATTTTAATTATTGTATTCTTCTATGTCTTTGTTTCAGGTTGATAACTCTGCGTATTAATTTCTTAAGACTGCGTATTAATTTCTTAAAACGGCGTATTAATTTTCTAAAACAGCGTATTAATTTCTCAAAACGGCGTATTAATTTTCTAAAACAGCGTTTCATTTTAGCCAAACAAAGATATAAAATATTATTTAGAAAACAATCTTATTTTTGATTAATCGAAGAACATCCAGCTTACGCCAAATCGAAAGTTAAGATTTTCTGCTGGGTAATGTGGACTATTATAATAGTTATAATTAAACATTCCTGCATAAGGATGGGTTAGGGAAACAAATATCTTAACTGTTTGAAGTTGAACTTGTGCAAATAGATCTGTGAATAGGTAGTTCCCTATTTTCATTTCGTTTTGTTGTGCAAAAGCTCCCATTGCTGCAATATAGGTGTCTGCCTCATAAAGTGTATTATATCTTAAGTCCACTCCTATCTGTGTATCTAATTTCTTTCCAAACATCTTAAAGTTAATGTAGAAACTTTGTTTGGTTTGAAATATTGGTAGTCTTATTGCCTCTTGAGATGATAGCGTTTGAAAAGCCATAACTCCTCTAAAACTAAACATTCCTAACCTTATATTGTGAACAAGTGATGCTTTTATAAGATTAGTTACTTGATTACTTTGCTCTGGAACAAGGTATTGATTTATATAAACTAAATTATTTAGGGTGAAATAAGCTAAGTTTAGTTTTATATACTTCCTAAACTCATATCCTATATTAAGATTTAGGATTTCAGTCTTATTGAAGCTATTATCCCATTTGAAATTATTGGTCTGATGTTTTATGAAGAAATAATCTACACTCTTATTCATCAAACTAAAATTTGCATAAAGTTCTTTATATTTTAAATTACCCCCTATTTGAAAGTCTTTATCGTATCTTGAATTTGAAACAATATACTCTGCATCAAAGCCTAACTTAAACTCTTTCACATCTATACCTATCATAAAGAATGGGGTGAAGTTTGAACTTCTTTCTTTATTTGTTGTGTCTGAGAAAAGAACATAATCGTGTTTTAAGCCAAAAGAAAAAGGTATAATGGATTCGTTCCTAAGTGTTATTATATTTTGAATACGTCTTGTTGCTAAGGAGTCATTGGTTAGAGTTGAATCAAGATAAATGTTTTGGTAGTATCCTTCTGATGGGTTTTGGTCGTTATATATCCTATTATTGGAGAAATAAGAAAGATCGTGGACAAGATATAGGTTTTTCAGAAAGCTACTATCTTTTATTAGTTTTCCAATATTAAGTTTCTGACTTAAAAAAGCATCTGCGGATTTGAATTTTGAATAGGCTGAACTTAAATTGACAGGATAGGCTATAAGGGTGCTATACTGCTGAACTGCAAATGAAGAGTCCGATTTTAATCCTCCACTTTCGGTTTGCATTGCTCTATTTCTTATAAATCCAACATAACCCTCATAGGTCTCGTTTTGGTTTTTATATCTTGCTGTTGCATTAAAGAATTGGTTCATTACCTGAGACTTATCAAATTGTCCATCAGTAAAATTCACATCGTATTCCAATCCAATTTGAATATTCTTAAACACATTTTGTGCATGAAGAACAGAGAAGTATCTTGAACTTCCTAAGGTGTTTGAATAACGAAGTTCTGAATAGGGTTTATAGACATTATAGAATTTAATATTGTCTCTTTTAAATATAAGTGCGTCATAAACACCTGGTTGATAGTTGAAAGAATTTAGTTCAGGCATAATAAACATTAAGGGTTTATGAGCTGAACCATCGGTGGATAGTTGTTGGTAAAATGCATCCTCAATCCAATTAATCTTATTTACGTGCCTAACATTATCAAGTTCTTTGTCGATTGATTTTAGGGGAAGGTTGTTTATAGGTAGGGTTGTATATCGAGTGTAGTGAAGCCCAGAATCAATAATAGGGTTATTTTCTATTATTGATTCTTGAGTTAAGCCTACAATTGTTTGAAATAAGGCTAAAATCAGAATTAATGATTTCCTTTTCAAAAGTTTAGTCTCTATTAATTAAAAATCTTTCTGCATCCATTGCTGCCTTACAACCACTTCCTGCTGCTGTTATTGCTTGACGATAAGAGCTATCTTGAACATCACCAGCTGCAAATACTCCTGGTATATTAGTATGTGTTGTTCCGTTCTTTGTAACAATATATCCATTTTGATCAGTGTCGATTTGATCTTTGAACATATCAGAATTTGGATGGTGACCAATTGCTAAGAAGAAACCAGTAACAGTAATTTGTTTAAATTCTCCTGTCTTAGTGTTTTCAAGCTTTACTCCATTAACTCCGTTATCATCACCAAGAACTTCAATTGGTTTATGATTCCAAATAACTTCAATCTTAGGATTTCTCATTACTCTGGCTTGCATAATCTGAGATGCTCTTAACTCATCACGACGAACAATTAAATAAACCTTTGAGCAGATATTTGAAAGGTAGGTTGCTTCCTCACAAGCTGTATCTCCTCCTCCAACAACTGCAACTTCTTGGTTCTTGTAGAAGAAACCATCACATGTTGCACAAGCACTAACACCCATTCCTCTAAACTTATCTTCTGACTCAAGTCCTAACCATTTTGCAGAAGCACCTGTTGAAATGATTATTGATTCTGCTTCATAGGTTTTACCTGAATCTGTTTTAATAATGAAAGGATATTCTTTAAGACAAGCTTCGTTAACAATATCATTTCTGATATCTGCACCAACTCTTAGAGATTGCCTTTTAAGGTCTTCCATCATTTGTGTTCCTGTAATTCCATCTGGATATCCTGGATAGTTTTCAATTTCAGTTGTTATGGTTAATTGTCCACCAGGTTGCATTCCTTCAAGCAAAATTGGGCTTAGATTTGATCTTGAAGCATATATTGCAGCGGTGTATCCTGCAGGTCCTGAACCTATAATTAGGCACTTTACTTTTTCGTTGTTCATATAGTTTATTTATATATATTTTGATTAATTATTTTACTCGCAATCTGCAAAATTAAGGATTTTCTTCATATCTTTGCTGATTAAAAGAATTAATAATCCAAATTGATGATTAAAACAATCCATATTTTCCTTAGATTTAGTTTTTTGTCAGCAATGCTTTTTTTCTCAAATTATAGTATTGCACAGGAATTCTCTATCAATCAAATCAAGCCTATAAAGTCTTCTACATCTAATTCTTATGTTTCAAATCAAGATAATATCCTTTCAGCAGAAACCTATAATTTATTAAACCAAAAGCTTGATTCTTTAGAGAAAACCACTACTGCTCAAGTTGCTATTGTTGCTCTTAAAAATACAGGAAATACAGATGCGAGAGATATTTCAATGGAGCTTTTCAAGAAGTGGAATGTTGGACAAAAGGAATCTGATAATGGTTTAATTCTTGTTCTAATTGTTGACAGGCGTGAAGTCTTCATACGTACTGGATATGGCTTGGAAGGTGCTATTACTGATGCTAAAAGCACTCGAATAATAAATACTATTATGTCACCTTATTTCAAAAAAGGTGATTGGGATAATGGAATGATTGCTGGAGTTGATGAAATTAGCCAATTAATTGCTAAAGAATACATAACAGAAGGATTTAGAATAAAGAAAGTAAAAACTCTTGTAGACTTCCTACCTTATATATACATATATCTTGGTCTAAATCTTATTTTACTAATCTTAGCTTTTATCAATACCTATTCTGCACATAAGATATTTTCTATTGAACTTAAAGAAGAAAAGATTAAAGCATTTTCAAAAGCTGCTAAACCTTGGTATTTTGTTGGTATCTTATTTCCGCTTATGCTTATAGTTCTATACTTATGGTATAAACTTATCTTTAAACCAAGAGTAAGATATAAGACTGTTATTTGTTCAAGTTGTAGCACTAAGATGCACCGTTTGAATGAAGAGGATGATGATAAGTATCTTTCTAAGAAACAAATTATTGAAGAGAATGTTAAGTCAAGAGATTATGATGTTTGGTTATGCGATAGTTGTGGAAATACTGATATATTTGCTTATGATAACTCCCTAACCCAGTATTCTAATTGTCCTTTCTGTGGAGGAAAAACTATGTATATGGCTTCTGACACGATTGTCCGTCTTGCAACACAATCTAAAGATGGAGTTGGAAGGAAAACATATACTTGTAAGAATTGCAATAATAAAACCACTAAGGATTATGTTATCTCAAAGGATACTGCAGGTGTTATTTTAGGTGGTGCTGCTGTTGGTGGTGCGTTTGGAAGAAGTAGTGGCGGAGGTTTTGGAGGTGGTAGCTTTGGTGGAGGAATGTCAGGTGGCGGCGGAGGAGGAGGAAGATTTTAATTATTAAGAATTAAATTTGTCTATTAAAAAATTAAAAATAAGATTTATGAAAAAGAATACAATTAGCATAGTTGCTATCTTAGGTATTGTTCTAATTATGGTTATTTGGTTAGTTACTGCTTATAATGGTTTGGTTCAAAAAGACGAGGCTTGTTCTCAGCAATGGTCTAAGGTTGAAAGTCAATACCAAAGACGTCTTGACCTTATCCCTAACTTAGTTAATATTGTTAAGGGTTATGCTTCTCACGAAAAAGAAACTCTAACAGAAGTTGTTCAAGCAAGAAACAAAGCTTCAAATGCAAAGGTTGACCCAAACAATTTAACTCAAGAAAGTATAAATAAATACCAAGAAACTCAAGCCCAATTTCAAACTTCATTAGATAGATTGATGGTTGTTGTTGAGCGTTATCCTGATTTAAAAGCTAATCAAAATTTCCTTGAACTTCAATCACAACTTGAAGGAACAGAAAACCGTATTGCTGTTGAAAGACAAACATTTGCTGATGTTGTAAAAGTTTTCAATGAAAAGATACGTCGTTTCCCAACAAATATTATTGCAGGAATGTTCTCATTTGAACGCAAAGATTATTTTACATCAGAAACAGAAGCAGATAAAGCTCCTAATTTAGAATTTTAGAAAAAGAATGCCATAATGGATGGCTTAATATATGGAAGACAAAAACACTCAAACAAAACAAACTCATAAAACAATTCCTGTCAAAGGGATGTACGAAGACTGGTTCTTAGACTACGCATCTTATGTTATACTTGAAAGAGCTGTGCCACATCTTAATGATGGTTTAAAGCCAGTTCAAAGACGTATCCTACATTCAATGAAAGAATTGGATGACGGAAGATATAATAAGGTTGCAAATATTGTTGGTAATACAATGAAATACCATCCTCATGGAGACTCTTCTATTGGGGATGCCTTAGTGCAATTAGGACAAAAGGAGATCTTAATTGATTGCCAAGGAAACTGGGGTAATATTCTAACAGGTGATAGTGCTGCTGCTTCTCGTTATATTGAGGCTCGACTATCTAAATTTGCATTAGATGTTGTTTTCAATCCTCAAACCACAAAATGGCGTTCTTCTTATGATGGAAGAAACAAGGAACCTCAAACCCTACCAATTAAGTTCCCTCTCCTACTTGCTCAAGGAGTTGAAGGAATTGCAGTTGGATTAGCTTGTAAGATACTTCCTCATAATTTTAATGAACTTATAGAAAGCTCAATCAAGATTCTAAAGAACGAGCCCTTTGAGATATTCCCTGATTTTATTACAGGAGGAATGATTGATGCTTCAAAATATAATAATGGTTTAAGAGGTGGCAAGGTTAGAGTTAGGGCTAAGATTAAGATTGAGGATAAGAAAACTCTTGTTATTACAGAAATACCTTATTGGACAACAACTGGAAAATTAATAGATTCAATTATTAAAGCAAATGAGAAAGGTAAGATTAAGATCAAGAAGATTGATGATAATACTGCTCAGAATGTTGAAATAATAATACAACTTCCAAGCGACACTTCCATCGACCAAACAATTGATGCACTATATGCTTTCACCGATTGTGAGGTTTCTATCTCTCCAAACTCTTGTGTTATTCATAATGATAAGCCACGTTTCCTCCCAGTTGATGAAATGCTAAAACACTCAACACAAAACACACTTGACCTTCTTAAATTGGAATTAGAGATTCAGTTAGAAGAATTAAGAGAACGTTGGCACTGGGTTTCACTTGAAAGGATATTTATTGAAAATGAGGTTTACGAGAAAATCAAACCTTGTAGGACAGATCAAGAAATTGACGATACAATTATACTTGGATTAAAACCTTTTATAAAGAACCTTCTTAGGGAACCAAGCATTGAAGATATTCATAAATTAAGAAAGATTCCTATTGATAGGATTTCAAAATACAATTCCGACAAAGCAACTGATATTCTTCTTGCAATTGAAGACGATATAAAACAAGTAAAATTCGACTTAGAACATATTATTGATTATGCAATTGCTTATTTTGAAAGAATACTCAAGAAATATGGCAAAGGTAGAGAAAGAAAAACAGAGATAAGAAACTTTGATGTAATTGAAGCGCAGTCAGTAGCTGTTGCTAACGAAAAGCTTTACTGTAATTTTAAGGAAGGTTTTGTTGGCTACAAGATTAAAGGGGATGAATATGTATGTGATTGTTCAGATATTGATGATATAATTGCATTCAAGAGCGATGGAACCTTCGTTGTTAAGAAAGTTCAAGAGAAGGATTTCTTTGGAATAGACATAATTCATGTTGATGTTTTTAGAAGGAATGATGAGAGGACTATTTATAATCTAATTTATCAAGATGGAGCATTTGGCAAGGCTTATGTTAAGCGTTTTGCAGTAACCAATATAATTAGAGACAAGGAATACGTCTTAACAAAAGGAACTAAGGGCTCAAAGATTATTTATTTTTCTGCTAATCCTAATGGAGAGGCTGAGATTATTTCAGTCTTCCTTAAACCTAAACCAGGACTAAGAAAAACAAATTTCGACTTCGACTTTGCGGAACTTGCAATTAAGGGAAGGAATGCACAAGGGAACATACTTAATCGCAATGTTGTGAGGAAAGTAACCAAGAAAATGGAAGGCGTATCCACCCTATCGGCAAGGAAGATTTGGTTTGACGAGGCTGTTAAACGTTTGAATGCTGATGAGAGAGGAAAATACTTAGGCACATTTAGTGGTAGTGATAAGATAATTACAATTAATAAATCAGGTAATTATAGACTAACTAACTACGACCTTTCAACCCATTTCGATGATGACTTAATTGTGGTTGAGAAGTTTAAAGAAGACAAGCCTATCACAGCCATCTATTTTGATAAAACAGCTAAACAACACTTCGTAAAACGTTTCTTGGTTGAAGAAATAACCGATAAAAAGGTATTCTTTATTGATGAAGACCCAAACTATAAAGTTATCCACATCACAAACGATTGGTTACCTATGCTTGAGCTTAAGCTTGAGGACGAAAAGAAAGGAACACCAATAGAAAATGAGATAATAAATGTTTCAGAGTTTGCAGACTTTACTAAATACAGAGCTAAGGGCAAGAAACTATCAAGGTATTTCGTTAAGAATGTTAAGGTTTTAGATTCTTTGACTTATGAAGAAAGGGAAGATGAGGATGAAGAAGATAATGATGACAACCAAGAAAGAGAAGAAATAGAATTAGATAATAATAACGAACATAGTGATGAAGACTTTATTCAAGGTTCACTATTCTAAAATAGTGTTTATTAGTATAATTGCATTGTTTTGTTCATTTACAACAAATGGACAAAACTATGCAAACGAGTTTTTAAATAAGCAAAACGACACCCTAACAAGAGATGTTGTTTATTTGTATGTCAACCCTGTTATAACATATAGGAACGAAAGCATAAAGAAGATTGAAAACTTTGACAAATTAGAATTAGAAATCCAAAACGATCTTCTCAAAAAGTACGCACCACTAATAAATAAAGTTAAGGATTCCTTAATTCTAAGCAATTTCACTTATGAGCTCACCACTACCCTTTCTTCTTTGGGCTTTGAAGTAGTTTTGGTTTCAAATCCTAAGGAGCTTCCTAAAACAATTGACCCAACTCACCATACGCTTAATCTTGCACAAATAGAAGTTGAAGAGTTCTCTATAACCGATAGCTTGGTTTATGAAGGAAAGGAAAGAGAAGTATATTATAAACTATTGAACGGAGTAAGGTTTAATTCTTGGCTAATATATAATGAATCAGATATTAATTCAAGGCTTGTTTTTTATTTAGACCAAGAGGTGCAAGACTTCTTTGATGGAGAGATTAACGTTGTTGATGGTAGTTATTTTGCATCCTATGATTATGAACAAATAAGAGTTGAAGATGCTTACCTAACTGCAAACCTAACAGGAACTATATCTGCACAGTACTTCTTTAACTTCCTAATGAATAAGCACGTTTGGATTAAGTCATCAGGCGTTGATACAAACTATTACGGTATTGATATCAAATCAAAAAAAATAAGCTCAGAGGGTCAACCTTTCGACAACTTCGACATAGTAGATTATTAGTCAATAACACCTCTTATGAAAAAACATTCTTTATTAGTAATTACCTTATTGACTATCTTATCTTTTAATATTCAAGCTCAAGAAAAGGATGTCTTAAAAAGTAAAAACATATTCTTTATTGAAGGTGGCGTACCTTTTTCTTATAAGGGAGAAAAATCTTATTGGGAAAATCCAAATGGAACTATGGCAATAATGCTTCCTATTGCTTTAATTAAATATACACATCAGACAAGTATAAACTTTCAAGCAAGTATTGGCTTTAAGTATTATTCAGTTTTCTATGCTACTGGAAAACCTGATTATTATTCTAAATGGAAATCAAGCAACTTATTTATAGGAGTCGGATATAATTTTTATTTAACTAATAATCTATCCTTAGTTCCTTCTGTTTATTGTGGGATTGCAAAAGCAAATTTTAATGCTGGCAAAAATGATAGTTACTATATGCCACCTATAGGTATAGATGGATATTCTATTAAAATTGAAGATGAATACCTATTCTATTTTAATCCTGAATTTGCAATAGATTATAGGAGTTTTAACTCCATTCATTTTAGACTTTCGGTAGGTTATGATAATTATTTTATAAATAAAACTAATATTTTAGAACCAGAAGCAACTATATTTAATTTCCAATCCTTTGACATTAAGTTTGGTGTTGGCTATGCTTTCTAAACCATTTATTATATAAAAGAAATAGAGGTTAACTTGCAATAAGATAACCTCTATTTTTATTAATAATTTGAGGACTTTGCCCCTATCCTTTTTCTTATGTTAGTTTTTCAACCAAGTACATAAGTTCATCAATCATTGGTTTAACTTTCTTTACAATCTTTTCTTTGTCAACAGCTGTGCCGTCTTCATTGAAGTTCTTGGCAATTGATGTTGCAAAATACTTTATTGGTGAAACGTAAGCTCCCATTTGAGATAATGTGTTTTCAAGCTGGAATGTGGTTGGAAGTCCTTCTATTATTCCTTGGGTTGCGGAAGAGAGGGCAACAACCTTTCTTTTCCACTCTGGATACATAACATCTATTGCATTCTTTAGTGATGCTGGAAAACTATAGTTATAAACCGAAGAAACGATTATTACACCATCTCCAGTCTTAAACCTATCTACAAAATCTAAAAGCTTAGCTGATGGATTAGGTATATTGGCTAATCTTTCCTCAAACAAAGGAAAATCATATTTTTTTAGGTCTAAGATTTCAACCTCTGCAATAGAATTTTCTGTTATATACTCTTTTAAAAACAAGGCTACATTATGTCCTAATCTCCCTTCTCTTACACTTGGAGATATGATAATTATTTTTTTCATAAATAAGAATTAATTAAGGTTAATATTATATCTTACGATATCTAATATGATATAGACGTAATAGTATGAAGAAAAAGTATGTTTACTTTGCTTTTTTAGAAGTCACAGTTCCCTTTGGTGCTGCCTTTTCTTTCACATATTTCATATCTCTAAGTGCTCTGACAAGTTTACTATCTGCCTTATAAGTTACTTTCTTAAAGAAAACTTTCTTAGGATTTAAATCGCTTTCTTTTTCAGCCCCTTCTGAGCTTAGAGATACTCCAAAAATTCCAATACCATCAAGCTTAACTTTAAACCCTTGGGCTAAACTGTCCTTAATTACTTTAGATACTGCATTAACAGCACCAACTACGTCAGCCCCTGTCAATGATGTGTTTTGGGTTATTATCTCTGCCATTTCATCAACCCCAATTACCCTAATGGATTTTGATGTTGCGAAATACTCTTCTTTTACTACACCCTCTTTTGTGGTGAACTTCTTCTTTTTAATTGTGTACTGATGTGCCATAATACTGTTTTTTGGTTTAATTATATTGTTTTGAACTATTCTTATAAAGCATTGAACTCACGAGATGCCCATGTCACACTCCCTCACATACACATGTCAGCCTCCCTCACATACCCATGTCAGCCTCTCTCACATACCCATGTCAGCCTCTCTCACATACCCATGTCAGCTACCGTGACATACCCATGTCAGAGAGTGCGACATACCCATGTCACGAGTTCAATGCAAAGATAAAAAACTTCCTTCTAATAACAAAATAATATAAGACTTTATTTTAATAGTTTTAAATGCACTTAATATACTATGAAACAAAGATGGTTTTTTCTTAAATCTAAAATAATTTCTATTTTTCTTGCCCTTGATATTAAAAATATGATATATCTTTGCAGCATTATTGGTTCTTTTTGGATTAAAAGGGAATTAGGTGAAAAACCTAAACAGTCCCGCTGCTGTGAACTCCGTCAAAGAAACAAGCATTTCATCTTTTGCCACTGAATTTATACGATTTGGGAAGGCGAGGTGCTTGGGAGTAAGTCAGAAGACCTGCCAGTGAATTATTTAGTTTTTGAGCTTTCGAGGAAAAGGCTTAGGACGAATAGAAAAATTCATTGAGTAAAGTCTTTGTTTTTTCTTATTATTTGTCTTTATTTTCTTCTCGATGCTCTTGTTTTAAATTTTATTAAAAAAAGAGTATGAAAAAATTCATTCTATTTGTTTCTATGGCAATTGCATCAAGTATTGCATTTGCTCAATTTGATGGAGGAGTCGGCACAGAGGGCTGCCAAGCTATTAACATCTCTAACCCTGATATTGTTTCGTGGGCAAAGGGTATTGAAGTGAAAAGAGGTTTTCAAGGAACTTCGACAATCAATTATGCCTCTTATGGTAAGCACTATATGGCACAAGGAAAACCAGACAGCACAACAACAAAAGCTGTTTCTTTAGGAAGAAGTGGCGAGGCAATCATTACTTTTGATAGACCAATCATTAATGGACAGGGTCACGATTTCGCAGTATTTGAAAATGGCTTCACTTCAACCTACTTAGAGCTTGCTTTTGTGGAAGTAAGTAGTGATGGTGTGAATTATTTTCGTTTTCCATCAACGTCCAACTCAACATCTGAGGGAGACGTTAACCCTACCCTAATCAATAATCTTGCTGGAAAATATGAGGTTGGCAATGGAACGCCTTTCGATTTAGATGATATCACAGATAATATCAACTTAGATAAGTTTAATATTCGTTTTGTGAAACTTGTTGATGTTAATGGTGGAGTTGATACTGACTCTCAAGGTAACATAATATATGATGCATCTTCTGGAGGTCCTGCAACAGGATTTGATTTAACAGGAGTATGTGTTTTGAATGGTGGAGACGCTTATTTGATTTCAAACTTCGAAGGAATGCTTTCTCAAACAAATACTTATGAAATAGTAAGTGCTACAAATGGAGTGGCTGATGCTAATGGTGATTATCATAAAAACTATATTAATAATGGAGTAGTTTTTGAGGGATTAGGTCTTAATATGTATGGAAGTATATTTGCTTTTGGATTTGGTTTATCGAACTTAGCAAATAGCACTGATTCATATTATGAATCGTCTGCTAATATGGGTTTAGAGGGTCAAGACTCTGTTTATCTTAATGCTTATTATAGTGATTATGCAGGCACAGCTGAACATAATATTATAAGAATGGATGATAATTCTGCATTCAAACCAATGGGTGTTTATGTATCAAATTCAATGAGTACTTATAACTATAACACTTCAAGCCTACCAGCAAACTGTTACTTAAAAATGGTAGCTTATGGATATGACGATAATGGAGACACAACAGGTAGCTCTTCTATTTATTTAGCAGATAAAAGAAATGGACAGAATATTAATGTAAAGGATTGGACATATTTAAATCTTTCTTCTTTGGGAGAATGTTCAAAGGTTATTATTAAATTAGAAAGTAATGATGATGGTGGATTTGGAATGAACCCTCCTTCTTATTTTTGCTTAGATAATTTTGTTATTAGTGTTAGTGAAGGTATTCCTGACGTGCCTATGAATATTACAACTTTGGCTGCAACGAATATTAGCAAAAACTCAGCTCTTATTAACGGTGATTTCTTTGAAGGAAGTCAAACAATCACTGCAAAAGGTTTTCAATATAAGTTAGGTAGTGAAACAATTTGGGATGAGATTATTATAAATATGGATGAAACATCTTATATCTTATCTAATTTACTTTCTGACACTAACTATGTTTACCGTGCCTTTGCAATAAGTTCAGCAGACACAGTCTTTGGAGCTGAATTAACATTTAGAACACTTAGTGAGGCTGGTCTTAACTCTCTTAATAATAATGAAATTTCAATGAACCTATATCCTAATCCAAGTTCTGGAATATTTAATATTAAGATTGAGGGATTGACTGTGGGTGCTGAAATTCATATTGCTGACATTTCAGGAAGGATTGTAAAGAAACAATCAATTAGTGGAAGAGATAATTCAATTATTGTTGACTTATCAGCTTCTAAAAAAGGAGTTTATTTAGTTAAAATCATAACAGATAAAACTTCAACAAGTAGAAAACTAATCATTTATTAATATAAAAAAGTTAGTTTTATTTTAGGTCTCTTGGGTAGTGGCTCTATGCTGCTACCCATTTTTGAAAACTTAGAATCAAAACATCGAAAAAAAACATGAGAATAATAGTATTAATCAATTTATTAGCCGTATTAATTATATTTCCTTTACTTGGTTTTGCTCAAACAAAAGATAGCATTAAATCAACTACATTAAAGGAAGTTATGATTTCAGATACTATAAAGAGAGAGCCTATCAAGAAGGAGTCCTCTTCAAGGATTGATAATATTATGATTGAAAAAATGGAAACCGTTTCGGTTGGTGATTTAGCAAAGTATATTGCTGGGGTTAATGTTAAGGATTATGGTGGAATAGGTGGACTAAAAACAATATCTGTTAGAGGATTGGGTTCAAACCATAGTGCTGTTATTTATGACGGAATAAGTGTTACCGACTTTCAGACAGGACAGGTGGATTTGAGTAAGTTCTCTTCTTCAAATATTAAAGAGATTAGTTTATTTAATGGTCAGTCCTACTCTCTTCTCCAACCCGCAAGGGCATTAGCTTCTTCAAATGCTTTCTTTATTGAGACCATCAAACCAAGTTTTGATAGCTCTCAAAGGTTTAAAACCATTCTAAAAACTACTTATGGCTCATTTAATTACGCTAATTTAGGAATTAATTCAGCTTATAAGATTAGTAGTATTTGGACATCTGTTTTAGATTTAGACATAAACAATACCTCTGGCAACTATCCTTACACTCTTCGTTATGGAAGAAATGAAAATGATAGCACATCAAAAGAAATAAGGAAGAACTCCGATTATTTTGGATTTCGTGGTGAGTTTAATATGTTTGGTAGCTTTAATTCTAAAACTGATATAAAACTAAAAGCCTATTATTTCTATTCCGAAAGGGGTTTACCTACCAGTACAACTCTCTACTATATTAATAGTGGTCAAAGACTTTGGGATAAGAACTTCTTTCTCCAATCAATATTCACACATAAGTTTAGTTCTAATTTGGAATATAGAAATCACTTAAAAGCTTTGTACTCATACACTCATTATTACGACTCTAAAGCTTCGACATTCTTGGGTTACCAAAGCGATGAGTATATTCAAAGAGAGTATTATATGAATAATGTTGTATCATATAAGATTTTCAAAAACTTTTCCTCATCTCTAAGCAATGATATCTTTCTAAATAACCTTAATTCCCCTAATCTATTTATTAGTTCTGCTCAAAGGGTTTCTTCCCTAAGTGCTTGGAGTTTTTTATTTGATAATTCCAAACTGCTAATTAATGGAAACATCCTTCATACCTTGGTAGAGGATAGGTCGGATTTAAGTTCTAAATCTCTAATCAAAAACCATTTCTCTCCTTTTATTTCTCTTGGCTACACTTTTCAAAACGCCCTTACTATTAGTTTGTTTTATAAGGATATTTTCCGAATGCCCACCTTCAACGACCTATACTTTAATAAGGTTTCTGAGTCAAAACTTAGGCCAGAGATTACAAAACAACTTAATCTTCATCTTGAATATTTCAAATCCTTAGGCTCCTATAAGACAAGTTCTATTAATGTTTCAATTGATGCTTACCATAATATTGTTAAGGATAAGATTGTTGCTGTTCCTCAAAGGAATTTATTTATTTGGTCTGTTATTAATTATGGTCAAGTAAATATTAATGGTTTTGACTTGCAAGCTATGTTTAAGGCTTATATATCTCATTCAATTGATTTAAAAGTTCGTGGAACTTATGCCTATCAAAGCGTTAGAGATGCTTCTAATAAAGAATCTACAACTTATAATAATCAAATCCCCTACACTCCCCTACATTCAGGTTCTTTATTCCTTAACCTCAGCCACCCTTTTATTGATTTTTCTTATACTCTCAATTTTGTAGGTAAGCGTTATTCTCTTCCTGAAAACATTGAAAGAAATCTTCTTAAACCTTATCAAGATCATTCAATAACTATTGCAAAAGATTTTACCTTCAAAAAACAAAAAATGAATATTGGATTATCTTGCCTAAATCTATTAGGAGATAATTATGAGGTTGTTATTAATTATCCAATGCCACAAAGGCAGTTTCGTATTAACTTTAAAATTTACTTATAATGAAAAAAGCAAAATTATTTATAGTCTTTATAATATTATCTCTTAGCTTTGGATTTGTTTCTTGTACTGATGAAACAAATGATAACAAACCTATACAAGAAGTTCTTCCAAAGGGATACTTTGTTCTTTGTGAGGGTCTTTATGGAATGAATAATTCTTCTTTGGACTTCTATAACTCAGAATCGAAAGAGGTTATTATTGATTTATTTAGTGAGGTGAATGCTCAAGGCTTAGGTGACACTGGTAATGATATGATTGAATTTAATGATTATATATTTATTGCGGTTAAAGAGTCTGCTTGTGTTCAGGTTATTAATAAGAATAGTGGGAAACTGATTAAAAGAATTATAACTGTTGACAATAGCGGAAAGAATCGTAAACCCTCACGCCTTGCAAAAAATGGTTCAATGGTTTTCTTATGCACTGTTGACGGAAATGTTTTAGAGATAAATCCTTATACTCTAAATCTTGGTAGAATTGTTAAGGTTGGTCGTAATCCTGAAGCTATATGCATTTCTAATAATAAACTATATGTTACAAATTCTGGAGGTTTAGATTTCGGCACTCCTATTGGCTATGATAAGACTGTTTCTGTTGTAAATATAGCAACGATGACGGAAATAAAGAAGATTGAGGTTGGAGAAAATCCTGGTATAATAAAAGAACTTAGCTCTGGTTTAGTTGGTCTGATTGTAAAAGGTGATTATTCAAATATTAAGTTTAAGACAATTAATACTTTATCTGACGAATTGGTTGATAGCTTTGAAGTTCCAATGTTAAGCTTTGATGTTTTGGATAATGATAATATAATCTATACTAACGTAGATTACTTTAATACTATGGAAACTGAAATAAAGATATTCAATCATACCACTAATTCTACAAATACTATAGACTTTATTAAAACGCCTGGCATTACAAGTCAGATTGTTCTACCTTACGGAATTGATATTTCTAAATCTACTAATGAGGTTTATATTAGTGATGCTGCTGATTTTATGACAAGAGGTAGGGTTTTTGTATTTGACTTAGTGGGTAATTACAAGGATAAAGTAAACGTTTCCTACCTTCCTTCAAAAGTAATTGTCAGAAATTAGATTTGTTTTAATTTAATTGTTAATAATTATTCTTACATTTGCCATTCTCAAATGGAGTAATTAATTAACAATTATACTTGTGGAAAATAAAGTTACTTTTGGTTCTAAGTTTGGGACTTTGGTTGTTGTTGCAGGCTCTTGTGTTGGCTTAGGGAATATTTGGAGATTTCCTTATTTGGCAGGAAACAATGGTGGCTCTGCTTTCATCATTATTTACATACTCTGTAGCCTAATAATTGCAATTCCTATTATGATGAGTGAATTTGTGGTTGGGCGTTCAACAGGGAGAAATGCTTTTGGTGCTTTCAAAGAACTATCTCGTAAAAAGAAATGGTGCTTAGTTGGACTTTTTGGCATCATAACTTCATTCTTTATTTATGGGTTTTATTCTGTTGTTGCTGGTTGGGCTATATCTTTTATTCAAACTGCATTTACAGAAGGCTTCACAGGAAGAAGTCCGGAGGTAATTCATTCTAATTTCATTTCTTATATAAATACTGGTTGGAAACCTACAATTGCTGCTCTAATTTTCATTTGTCTAACTGCTTCAATTGTTATTGGAGGAATTGAAAAAGGGATTGAAAGAATTAATAAAGTTCTTATGCCTATGCTGGCACTTATTATTCTTGGACTATTCCTCTACTCAACTACTCTTCCTGGCTTCAAGGCTGGTATGGATTTCCTCTTAAAGCCTGACTTCTCAAAAATAACATTAAACACCTTCCTTTCTGCAATTGGTCAATCGTTTTTTTCAATGAGCTTAGGAATGGGATGTATGGTAACTTATGGAGCTTATATTAAAAAAGAAACCTCCCTACCCTCTTTGGCTCTAACAATTGGACTTACTGATTTAACTATTGCAGTTTTAGCAGGCTTTGCAATCTTCCCAGGTGTTTTTACTTTCGGAATTGAACCAACCTCTGGGCCAACCCTTGTCTTTGAAACCCTACCTCTTGTCTTTTCTATGATGCCAGCAGGTAATATCTTTGGCATTTTCTTCTTTCTCTTAGTTTTCATTGCTGCAATAACTTCATCAGTTTCAATGTTAGAACCTATTTGTTTATTTATTATTCAAGAACTTAAAACAACAAGGGTTAAAGCTGTTCTAATGATTTCAACTGTTGTTTCATTCCTTGCAATTCTTTGTGCATACTCTCAAGTAGAGGGTTCCCCTATTCGATTATTTGGTAGCAACTTATTCGATTTCCTCAATAATATAACAGATAAGTTTATGCTTCCATTTGGTGCCTTACTTATTATTATATTCGTTGGTTGGGTTGTTAATAAAGAATTAGTTAGAAATGAAATAACAAATAATGGACATGTTTTCAATAAAGGATTTAAGTTGTACTATGTAATAATTCGATACTTTATTCCTTTTGTACTTTCATTATTTGTGCTAAATCTTTTAGGAATAATTAAATGGTAAAACATATAGATATTTAAAGAAGAAAAATTATTAACATTCTCTTGTTGATAATTATTGTTAATTCTTAGACATTTAGCCTATTTTTGATAGTATCTTTGTAACATTATCAGTTTTTATAAGTAAACAATAAGATAATACAATTATTTATTAATTTAAAACAGAAAGTTATGAGAAAAAATTTGATTATTTTAGTTGCTGTTTTATTAACATCAACTTTATCTTTTGCTCAAAGTGGCAAAATGTTTGTAACAGGTCAGTTAGGGTTTAATACATGGTCAGCAACAAATACAGTTGCTGGAACTAGTACTGACGTTCCATCTAGCAATTCATTTAATATTATGGGAGAGTTTCACTATAAGATAACATTGTTGTCCGATAAAAAATTATAACCCCAATTAATCCAAGTTAATTATCTTATAATCAATTCTCCAATTTTATTTTCAAAAAGTCAAGCCCCCTCTTTTTTATGTCTCGAATAATGGTAGCTGATTATCCTTGTTTCGTAGCTTTATTTTCT
>Ga0265294_10000466_pt1 | contig 53907 bp, 64 predicted proteins | sample MunlanPumphouse3_FD_192504 | JGI IMG/M metagenome (GOLD analysis project Ga0265294, IMG submission 192504) | Groundwater microbial communities from a municipal landfill in Southern Ontario, Canada - Pumphouse #3 | ecosystem: Environmental > Aquatic > Deep subsurface > Groundwater | place... | reverse complement strand
CTAGAAGAAGGACCAAAATGTGCTACACCTGGAGGTATTTTAAATTATGATTGTTCAAGTGGTGAATCAGGAGAAGGAGGAGAATCTACTTCTAATATTTGTTACCCTGATTGCCAACCTGGCTATATTTGTCAAAGTGGTTCTTGTATTGTTGATACTTTTGAATGTGGTCAAGATGTCTCCTATAATGGTTACACTTATCCTACAGTTGCTATCGGTGATCAGTGTTGGTTTAAAGAAAATTTAATAACTGACAAATTTAAAAATAGGGATAGTATTCCTTATGTTACTGGAAGTTGGACAGGAGTGAATTATCCGACTCATGATTTTCTTTATAGCGGTCTTTATGGCTATGTTTACTCATCTCATACTATAACTGACCCTAGAGGAGTTTGTCCTGATGGTTGGATGGTGCCAACCAGAGATGATTTTATTTCTCTAATTAGCAATATTGGTGCCTATAATGTTTATAATCTTAGATCATGTCGTCAAACAAATTCTCCTTTAAGAGGAGAATGTACAACTTCAGAGCATCCTTATTGGGCTTCTGACACTGTTTATGGCACTGACGATCTTGGCTTTTCTTTACTTCCTGGTGGTCACAAATATTCAACTCAATGGCCTTATTTCGGAACTGGTTTTTATCTCTGGACCAGAACAGTAGATGATCTCGGAACACGTTTGTATGATGTATATAATAATAGTGGGTTAACAATTGTGACTTCTAACTCTGTTCTGATAGACTCTGTTTATGGTCGATACATTAGATGTATTAAGGAATAATTAGTATTCTTGACTTATTATCTTTTCTTTGCTAAATTCTTTATACACATTCCAGAATTGTGTTGTTTGTGTTTTTATTTGTATAAGTAATATAAAAATAGTATAAATTAATAAAATTTTAAATAATTTTTATGCCAACTATTAATCAGTTAGTTAGAAAGGGAAGAAAACCTTCCAGTAAAAGAAAAAAGAATTTAGCTTTACGTACTAGTTTAGATTCTTTGCATCGTAAGAAAAAAGTTACAAAAAGTGGCTCACCTTTTAAGCAGGGTGTTTGTCTTAAGGTTACTACCATGACTCCCAAGAAACCGAACTCAGCTTTACGTAAAATTGCTCGTGTTCGTTTGTCTAATGGAATGGAGGTTACTGCCTATATTCCTGGAATGGGACATAATTTGCAAGAGCACTCAATCGTTTTAATTAAGGGTGGAAAAACAAAAGATTTACCGGGTGTTAGATACAAAGTTGTTCGTGGTGTTTATGATGCTCAGGGTGTTGATGCTCGAAGACAGGGAAGAAGCTGCTATGGTGCCAAAAAGCCAAAAGCTTAAAATTTAATTAACATAAAATTGATATAAATTAATAAAAATTGCTATAGCTGGTAATTTTAAAACTATGAGAGGTAAACAAGCTCCAAAAAGAAAAATTGAAAATGATTTAAAATATGGTGATAAAAATATTGCCAAGTTTATAAATTATATAATGGTTGACGGAAAGAGATCAGTAGCTCAAAAGATAACTTATGATGCTTTTGATATTATTCGCCAAGAAACCAAACACGATCCAAGACACATTTTTAATAAAGCTTTGAAGAAAGTTTCTCCTTTGCTTGAGGTTAGAGGTAAAAGAGTTGGTGGTGCCAACTACCAAGTTCCTTTCCAAGTAAGAGGCGAAAGAAGATTTTATTTGGGTTGTAATTGGATTATTTCAGCTTCTAAAGATCGAAAAGGAAGATCAATGGCCGAGAAATTAGCTGCTGAAATTTTAGATGCTTCTAATGGTGAAGGTGCATCTGTTAGAAAGAGAGAAACTGTTCATAAGATGGCTGAGGCTAATAAGGCTTTTGCTCATTTCTCAAGATAATAAAATTATATATTTTGGTAAACTTTTTTGTCAAAGACTGCGAGGCTCGTTCATCGTATTATAAATACGACTTACTTCGCTTCTCGTCTTTTCCTCAAATTTTGCTCAAAATATAAAATTTTAATCGCAATTCTTTCTTAATTTTTTTCTAAAAATTTCACTTAAAATATGAGGTTTTAAGAAGAAATAAAAAAATATAAAATATATATAAAAATTAAAATAAGTATCCTAAGAGTCTTAAAAGTCCTAAAACTCTTAAAACTCTTAAAATAATATATGTCGCAAGATTATACTCTGGATAAATTTAGAAACATTGGTATCATGGCCCATATTGATGCTGGAAAAACAACTTTTACTGAAAGAGTTCTTTTTTATACTGGAAAAAAACATAAGATCGGTGAAACTCATGATGGTGCCGCTGATATGGATTGGATGGAACAAGAAAAAGAGAGAGGAATTACTATAACTTCAGCCGCTACAACTTGTTTTTGGAAGGACAATAAAATTAATATAATTGATACCCCTGGTCACGTTGATTTTACTGTTGAGGTAGAAAGATCACTTCGTGTTTTGGATGGCGCTATTGCCGTTTTTGATGGATCTCAAGGTGTTGAACCTCAATCAGAAACTGTTTGGCGTCAAGCAGACAAATATAATGTTCCTAGACTTTGTTTTGTTAATAAAATGGATAAAACAGGAGCTGATTTTTATATGAGTTTGGATTCTATTAAAAAAAGACTAAACCCTAAAGCAGTTGCTTATCAGTTGCCAATTGGTTCTGAAAGTACTTTTTCTGGAGTTGTTGATGTTTTAGAAAAAAAAGCTTATAAGTTTGAAGGTAATTTTGGTATGAATATAACTGAAATTGAAATTCCAGCTGACATACAAGATAAGGTTGAAAAATATCACAGCGAATTAGTTGAAAGAATTGCTGAATTTGATGATAATTTAACTGAAAAATATTTAAGTGGTGAACAAATATCTGTTGAAGAATTGAAACCAGCTTTAAGAAAGGGTGTTATTTCAAATGGAATATATCCAGTTTTTTGTGGAACAGCTTTGCAGAATATTGGAGTCCAAAAAGCCCTTGATGCTGTTTGTGATTATTTACCATCTCCTCTTGATGTTCCAGAGATAGAAGCTACCGATGTTGATGATGAAACTAAAAAGGTGGTTGTTAAGCCGGATGAAAAAGAACCTTTTATGGGTTTGGCTTTTAAAATAGCCACCGATCCTTTTATTGGAAAGCTTTGTTTCGTTAGAGTTTATAGTGGTGTTTTGAGTTCTGGTTCATACATAATAAATTCTTCTACTGGTAACAAAGAAAGAATCGGTCGTTTAGTTCGTATGCATGCCAACCACAGAGAAGAAATCAAAGAAATAAAGGCTGGAGATATTGCAGCTGTTATTGGTTTAAAAGATACTACAACTGGAAATACTTTATGTGATGAAAAGAATCCTTTACTACTTGAATCTATTGTTTTCCCTGAACCAGTTATTAAGATTGCTGTTGAACCAAAAACTAAGGCTGATCAAGAAAAAATGGGTATTGCTTTAAGCAGATTAGCCGAAGAAGACCCAACTTTTAGAGTGGAAAGTGATGAGGAGAGTGGACAAGTTTTGATTTCTGGCATGGGAGAGCTTCATCTGGACATTATTGTTGATCGTATGAGAAGAGAATTTGGTGTTGAAGCTAATGTTGGCAATCCTCAAGTATCTTATCGTGAAACTATTAAACAAAAAGCTGAGGCTGAACATAAATATGCTAAACAATCTGGTGGCCGTGGTCAATATGGTCATTGTTACTTGAGATTGGAACCACAGGTTAATGAAGGTGGTAAAACTTATGAATTTGTTGATGAAGTTAAGGGAGGAGCTATTCCAAGGGAATATATTCCTGCTATTGAGAAGGGTGTTAAAGAGGCAATGGGAAGCGGTGTCTTAGCTGGTTATCCAATGGTTGATGTTAAGGTAACTGTTTATGATGGTTCTTATCATGAGGTTGACTCTTCTGAAATAGCTTTTAAAATGGCAGCTATTTTTGCCTTCAAAGATGCTTGTCAAAAAGCTAGTCCAGTTTTACTTGAGCCAATTATGAAAGTTGAAGTTACTACTCCAGAGGAATATATGGGTAATATTATTGGGGATTTAAATGCTAAAAGAGGTCAAATTGAAGAAATGACTGATAGGGGTAATGCTAAAGTTATTTTAGCTAAAGTTCCATTGGCAGAAATGTTTGGCTATGCCACATCTTTGAGGTCAATGAGTCAAGGTAGAGCTAATTATTCAATGGAATTTTCTCATTATAATGAAGTTCCAAGAAATATTTTAGAACAAATTAAAGAAAAAAGTGGTAAATAGTTTTTTATAGATAAAAAAACGGAGCTGTTTGAAGCTCCGTTTTTTGTTTTTAAAATATATATTTTTTTGCTATAATTTTGGTATGAATAATTTTTTGTTTATAAGAAATAAAAAAGCTTTTACCTTTGTTGAGATTTTAGTTGCTGTTTTAATTGTTGCCTTAATTTCTACTTTAGTGATGATTTCTCTTTCTAACTCCAGGAGTAAGGGCAGAGATTTAAAAAGAATTAATGATGTTAATCAAATTCAAGTTGCTTTAGAAAATTATAAAAATGTTGAAGGACGATACCCAGAACAATTAATCCCAGGAGAATCGTTAGTTGGAAGTTCTTCTGGTTTGGTTTTTTTAAGTGAGGTGCCAGACAAAGTTGATTATTATTATAATACTTTAACTTTGAGTTATGACATAGGTTTTGAAGTTGAAAATACTGCTTTAAATTTTTCTCCCGGAATTAAATGTGCTAATGCTGATGGCATTCTTGAATCAGCTTGTTGTCGAGATTATTGCTTAGACTATTTAGGTTTTGTTTCTAGTAGTGGAGGTTTTATTTTAAATGAAAATAAAACCTACAACTTATTCCATTATTTTCAAAACAATAATATTTATGAAAATTTAATTCTTTTTTTATCATCTGATGGTGGCTTAAAAATTGACAGCAGTAGTGTTGATGGGGTTGGAGAGATTTATGATCTTTCTTTGAATAAAAAAAATGCAATTCAAACAAATATTGATCTTCAGCCAAAATTGATCAATGGATTTGTTTATTTTGATGGAGTTGATGATTTTTTTAATATTTCAACAATGCCAAAACAAACAGAATATTCTTTAGCTCTTTGGCTAGATGGTACAAAGCCACAGGGCTCAGGAGGATTGTTGTGGGGTACTGGTTTGAGTTTGGGTCGTTGGGGGCTAGCCCTCTATTCTGGTAAAATTGCTAGTCAAAATTCAATTGATTCTATCGATAGGCAATGGTGGCCCATAGAAGATTATATTCTAAGTAAATACCCCGATGGTTGGCATTTTATTGTTTTAACTGATGATGGTTCTTTTCGTAGATTTTATAAGAATGGTCAGTTGATATCTGAAATCGAAAATACCGTTATGAATATAGGAACTGACAAGCCCATGTTTTTAGGTAAGGGTGGTAGTACTACCGAATCTTATTTTCAAGGTCGTATAAACGATGCTATGTATTTTAATAAGGCTTTATCAGCTGAAGAAGTTTTGAGTTTGTATGATAATACTAAAAAATATTACAAAAATTACTAAAATATGATTAATGTTTTTAAAAACAAGAAAGCCTTTACCTTTGTTGAGATTTTAGTTGCTGTTTTAATTGTTGCCTTAATTTCTACTTTAGTGATGATTTCTCTTTCTAATTCCAGGAGTAAGGGTAGGGACTTAAAAAAAATCAATGATGTTAATCAAATTCAAATTGCTTTAGAAAATTATAAAAACGTTGAAGGGGAATATCCGGAACAATTAAATTTGAGTGATCAATTAATTGGAAGCTCTTCCAATTTGGTTTTTTTAAATGAAATGCCGGGTGATTTTTCATATTTATTATTTGGAGACGATTATTATGAGCTAGAATTTGAACTAGAAAATAATTCAGATCAATTGAGTGAAGGTTTAAACTTAGCAACACCTGAAGGGATTACAAACAAAGACATTATACCTGATCTAAGTAGTAATTATCTTAAATTTGATGGAGTCGATGATTGTTTATCCTCCAGTCAAAACGTTGATTTTAATATTAATTCCGGTGATTACTCAGCTAGTGCTTGGGTATATGTTGATAACCAAGATTTAATGAATTGGCAAACGGTTATAGGTGTTGGTCAGCAGTATCTTTTCGGATTTCATCTTTATGCTAACAGAGTTTGTACTTATGGAGATAGCCTTGCTTTTTGTGTTAGCTTTGATTCTTATGTCCCTAGAAATCAGTGGTATTTAGCAACTATTGTTCATGATTTTTCTAATAAAAAGTTTTTTGCTTATTTGGATGGTGTTAAAGTTGGAGAGAGAACCTATAGTATTAATTTGGTTAATTCAATAAATAGACCGATAACTTCTGGTTATAGAGGTGTATACACAGCTGGCATTTCTAACTATTTTAAAGGCTATATTTATGATGCTCGAATTTACAGAAGAGCTCTAACTCTTGAGGAAATAGTTTCTTTACATGAAGGAAGAAAAATATCAAGTAACGATCTGCTCGTTCGATGGTTAATGGATGATGGTTCTGGGTGTTCTGTTTTGGATTATTCTATTAATAAAAACAATGCTTCTTTATTACCTGATTGTCCGACGTCTTGTCCTATGTGGGTGGATAGTGTTTTATAATAATAATTTATAATTTACAAATATTTATGTTTGTTTTTAAAAAAAATAGAAAAAATTTATTAACTGCTTTTACTTTTACAGAACTCATGGTGGTTGTTTTAATAATTTCATTAGTGACAACCGTGGCTATCGCTTCAGTTAGTGTTATTAGAAGATCAGCTAGGGACAAAAAGGTTTTAAGTAATATTTCAGAGTTAAGATTAGCTCTAGAGTCTTATAAAATGGTAGAAGGTGAATATCCTGATAATCAAAATTTTAATTACGGTGAACAATTAGTTAGCCCTTCGGGTGTTGTTTTTTATGATAAGATTCCTGATAATGTTATTTATAATCATTATCAAGACAGTGGAAAATATTCCCTTTCTTTTGAGTTAGAGGGCAATTTGGATGATTTTGATTCTGGTTATAATTGTGCAGTAAATGAAAACATAATAGATAGTCCTTGCTGTCCTTCTGATTTAATAGCCTATTTACAGGCGGAAGAAAATGCTAATGATTATTTAGGAAATTATGATGGTGTTTTTACTGGAGCCACTTATGTTGATGGTAGGTTTGGGCAAGCTTTTAATTTTGATGGTTCTAGCAATTACATAACCTTGAATTCTCCAATAGAGTTTTCTGTTGGCACAAGCCTATCTCTTTGGATTAATCTCAATAATGTTTCTACTACTAGATATTTCATAGGTGACTCTTCTCGTACTGCTGGTATTCGTTATAATGGTACAGAATTTTTAGCCTTTCAGGTTGGATCAGGCTATACTGGCGTTAATTGGTCTAAGGTAAATGAATTTGTTCATTTGGTTGTTGTAAAAACAGATAGTTATAATTTTGATTTTTATATTAACGGAGTTAAGATTGGGACCTCTTATTCTGGAAATAATTCAAGTAATATATTAATTGATTTTATTGGAAGAAGGTTTGATGGTTATTATTTTTTGGGACCAATTGATGAGATTATGTTTTTTAACCGGGAATTGTCTCTAGATGAAATAAGTTTTTTATATGAAATGGGCAATACTTGTTATTATCCAAACTAATCTTTATTGACATAATTTAATTTTTAATTATAATACTTAGTTATAATTAAAATGTTATTTTATGTCTAAACAATTAAAACAAGTTATAAGTTTATCAAAAAAAACAGGGGATCGTATTATTGTTTTTGATAATAGTGAGCCAGAGGATTCTTTTGTTTTGATGAGCCTGGATCAATATGAAGGCTTAATTAATATTAGTCAGGAAAAAGGCTTGACAGAGAAAAAAAATATTGATAATATCAAGGGAGATGAAAATGGTGTTAATGAAAACGGAAAAGGTTCGAGTAATTGGAAGATTCCACCGCAAATTAGAGAAGAGGCTGAAAATTAAATTGAATAAAACAAATTAAAAATAGTTAATTTTTTTAGCTATTTTTGCTTGTTTATAAAATAAATTTATTAATAATTAATGTAAACGGCTGGTTGCCTTTGAGGCAAGTAACTCCGAAAGGAGGTCGTGTTTTCAAAAAAAATGGCAGACAAATTTGAACGCAGTAAGTCTCATGTCAACGTTGGAACAATTGGTCACGTTGATCATGGGAAGACAACTTTGACAGCAGCTATATTAAATGTAGCTAATGCTCAAGGTATGAAAGCAACTCAAAGAGGAGTTGATGAAATTGACAATGCTCCTGAGGAGAAACAAAGAGGTATCACAATTGCTACTTCTCACCAAGAGTATGAAACAGCAACTAGACATTATGCTCACGTTGATTGTCCTGGTCACGCTGATTACGTTAAAAATATGATCACTGGTGCCGCTCAAATGGACGGTGCTATTTTAGTGGTTTCAGCTACTGATGGACCTATGCCTCAAACTAGAGAGCATATCTTGTTAGCTCGTCAGGTTGGTGTTCCTTACATTGTTGTATTTTTGAACAAATGTGACTTGGTGGAGGATAAAGAATTAATTGATTTAGTCGAAGAGGAAATCAAGGATTTATTAAAGAAATATGAATTCCCTGGAGATGCAACTCCGATCATTAGAGGTAGTGCTTTGAAGGCTTTAGAAAATCCAACAGGACCAGACGCACAACCAATTGCTGATTTACTTAAAGCCTTAGATGATCATATTCCAACTCCGGAGAGAGATTTGGATAAATCATTTTTGATGCCGATTGAAGATATCTTCTCAATTGAAGGAAGAGGTACTGTTTGTACAGGCAGAATTGAAAGAGGTGTTGTCAATGTTGGTGATGAAGTTGAGATCGTTGGTTTAATGGATACCAAGAAAACAACTATTACTGGAGTAGAAATGTTTAACAAATCTTTAGATAGAGGTGAAGCTGGTGATAATGCTGGTTTACTTTTAAGAGGTACAAAAAAAGATGAAGTAGAGAGAGGTCAAGTTTTGGTAAAACCAGGAACAGTTACACCTCATACAGAATTTGAAGCTGAAGTTTATATTTTAGGTAAAGATGAAGGTGGAAGACACAAACCATTTTTCAAAGGTTATAAACCTCAATTCTACATCAGAACAACTGATGTAACTGGTGAAATTGAATTACCAGCAGGAGTTGAAATGGTTATGCCTGGCGATACAGTTAATTTAAAGGTTAAATTAATTGCTCCTATCGCTCTTGAAGAAAAGCAAAGATTTGCTATTCGTGAAGGTGGTAGAACAGTTGGAGCTGGTGTTGTAGCTAAAATTATCAAGTAAATATTTAGGCTCGCCTTTACTAGGCGAGCTTATAATGTTTATTTAAAATAATTTATAATTTAAAATAAAATATAAAATTAAGATGTGCAGTATAGTGAAAAGATCTTTTAAATTGTTGCACATTTAATCGTAAATCCATATGGCTGAAAGTAAAAAAAAGAACGTCAAGAAAGAGAGCGGTGAATCAAAAAGCAAAATCCGTATCAAGATTAAGGCTTTTGATCACAAAATAATTGATCAGGCGTCTAAAACCATTATTGAGACAGCATTGAGAACTGATGCCCAGGTTTCAGGTCCAGTTCCACTTCCTACTGAAAAAAGGAAATATACAGTTAATCGCTCAACTTTTGTGCATAAAAATGCTAGAGATCAGTATGAAATGAGAACACACAAAAGACTAATTGACATTATTGAACCATCAGCTAAAACCATTGAAGATTTGACAAGTTTATCTCTTCCTTCAGGGGTTGACTTAGAAATAAAAATGGATTAGAATGTTACTGATACCACGTTAGTGGCTATTGTTTTGTTTATTTTGTATTTTTTTAAAATAAATTAAATTGAAATTAATTGATTGTTTATTTTTTCGGAAACTCTTCTTTTAAAAATAAGAGGAAAGTCCCCTAAAGATTTATCAATCATTTTTAGAGGAGGTATTTTTTTCAACAAAAACAAATTTAAGCTTATACTTTGAATTATAAAGTTTTCGCTACTGGTTTTTGTTGAGAACCAGTTTTTATTTTATTAGATAATTTTTTAATATATATGAAATTTATACTAGGGAAAAAAATGAAAATGACTCAGATTTGGCAAGGGGATAAAGTTATTCCTTGTACTCTTGTTCAGGCTGGTCCTTGTTTTGTTACTCAAATTAAAAATGATAAGAGCGATTCTTATAAAGCTGTTCAGATTTCTTATGGAGAAAGAAGGTCTAAAAATATTTCCAAATCAGTTAAAGGTCATGTGAAGAAAGCTTTGGGTCGTGAGGATGTTAGATATTTAAGAGAATTTAGATTAAAAGAAGATAATTCAAATATAGAAATTGGTAAAATGATTGATGTCTCTACTTTTACTGGCGGCGATATTGTTGATGTTACAGGAACTTCAAAGGGAAAAGGATTCCAGGGTGTTGTTAGAAGACATGGTTTTTCTGGTTCTAAGAAGACTCATGGTAATAAAGATCAATTAAGAGCCTCTGGTTCTGTTGGCCCAAAAGGTCCAGCCCATGTTTTTAAAGGAACTAAAATGGGTGGAAGAATGGGTGGTGACAGAATTACTACTAAAAATATGGAAATTGTTGATATTGATTTAGAAAATAATGTAATCTTTGTAAAAGGAGCTGTTCCTGGAGCTACAAATTCTTTAGTGATTATCAAGGGAGAAGGTGAATTGCTTGTTAAAGACAGCGTTAAAACAGAAAAAGTAAAAGAAAAAAAAGAAGAGCTTGTTGAAAATAAAACAGAAGAAGTAGAAAACAAGACTGAAGAAAAGACTGAAGAAAAGATTGCCGAAAAAGTTGAAGAAAAAAAAGAAGAAAAAGTCGAGGAGAAAGTTGAGGAAAAGGCTGAAGAGAAAGTTGAAGAAAAAAAAGAAGACTCAAGCGAGAAGTAAGTCTAAACATTTAATAAAATAAATTTGATATAAATCTTATGTCTGTTAAAGTAAATATATACAATCAAAATGGTGAACAAACAGGAGAACTAAAGCTTTCTGATAAGGTTTTTGCTTTGGAGGTTAATAATGACTTGGTTCACCAGGCAATGGTTGCTCAAACAGCTAACGAAAGACAAGTCTTAGCACACACTAAGACAAAATCTGAGGTTCGTGGTGGAGGTAAAAAACCATGGAAACAAAAAGGAACAGGTAGAGCTAGAGCTGGTTCTAGCAGATCTCCTATCTGGGTTGGTGGTGGAGTCACTTTTGGTCCCAGAAAAGATCGTAATTTTTCTAAAAAGATTAATAAAAAAATGAAGCAAAAAGCTTTAATGATGGTTTTTTCTGATAGAGTTAAAAATAATAATTTATTAGTTGTTGACAAGGTTGAAATGGCTGAATTTAAAACTAAACTTTTTAATGATTCTTTAAAGAAAATAGAAAAAAACTTTAATGGATTCGATCCAAAAGGAAGAAGAAGTGTTTTGTTTATAAATGATAGTAAAGATGTTAAAGTTCTTAATTCTGGACGTAATTTATCCGGGGTTGAAATGATTAATTTGGAAAATATTAATATTGTTGATTTATTAAAAAATAGAAATTTGTTAATTTCAGAATCTGCTATTAAAAAAATTAACGAAAGATACTCAAAAGAATAATTAAATTTTTTTTAAAAATATGGGAATATTTACTGCTAAAAAAACAAATGATTCTGAAGGTCAAGAGAAAGAGACTATTGATTTAAATAAAGAAAAAAAAGCTAAAAAAGAGGTGGCTAAAGAAGAAAAGTCAATGAAGGATCTTTATAGTGAAGGTACTGACAAGACTTCTAAAAAAGGAGTTAAAAATTCAGTGGCTTATAGAATCTTGGTTAAACCTTTGGTAACAGAAAAGGCTGCTAATCTTGGCTCTCTAAATCAGTATGCTTTTGTCGTTTCTGATTCAGCTAATAAAATAGATGTAGCCAAGGCTATTTTTGAGGTTTATGGTGTAAAACCGGAAAAGGTTAATATTATTAAGGTCAAAGGAAAGGTTGTTAGTAGAGGTAAAATCACTGGAAAGAGGAAAGATTTTAAAAAAGCTTTAGTTAGTCTTAAAAAAGGTGATTCTATATCAATTTACGAAGGAGTTTAAAATAATATAATTTATTAAGGATATGGCTATAAAAAAAACAAAACCAAATACACCAAAGAGACGTCATGCTACCTACGATGATTTTTCAGATATTTCTCGTGAAGCATCTCCTGAAAAGAGACTTTTAAAAATAAAGAAGAAGAAAGGTGGAAGAAATAATCAGGGAAAAATTACAGTTAGACACCGTGGTGGTGGTGTAAAAAGATATATTAGATTGATTGATTTTAAAAGAGATAAATTTAATATCCCAGCAGTCGTAAAAACTATTGAATATGATCCAAACAGAGGTTCTCGTATTGCTCTAGTTTCTTATCTTGATGGTGATAAAAAATATATTGTAGCTCCAGTTGGTCTGAAGGTTGGTGATAAAATTATTAGCTCTAAAGAGTTAGTTGAAATAAAAGCAGGTAATGCTATGCCTCTTAAATTTATACCAGCTGGTATTTCTGTTCATAATATTGAAATAGAACCAGGGATGGGTGCTAAAATTGCCAGAGGAGCTGGAAACGCAGTCGCTGTCATGGGCATTGAAGGTAAGTATGCTCAAGTTAAAATGCCATCAGGAGAAATTCGTTTGATTAAAAAGGAGGCTCTTTGTACTGTTGGGCAAGTTAGTAACCCAGACAAGATGCATATTAAAATTGGTTCAGCTGGTAGAAAAAGACTTTTAGGAATAAGACCAACAGTTAGAGGTACAGCTATGAATCCTAATGATCATCCTCATGGTGGTGGAGAAGGAAAACAATCCATTGGTCTTAAAGGACCAAAAACAAAATGGGGTAAACCAGCATTGGGTGTAAAAACTAGAAAGAAAAGAAGATCTAACAAATTGATTGTTAAAAGAAGACCTTCTAAAAAGAAGAAATAAAATAATTTAACTATAATATTATGGCAAGAAGTTTAAAAAAAGGACCATACGTTAACCAAAGAATATTGGCAAAAATAAAAGCTATGTCTCCAGAAGATAAAACTGTTATTAAGGTTTGGGACAGAGCTTGTTCGATAACCCCAGAAATGGTTGGTAAAACTATTGGAGTCCACAACGGAAAACAACATGTTCCTGTTTATATTGTAGAAAATATGGTTGGTCATAAGTTGGGAGAGTTTTCGATTACTAAAAAATTTGTTGGACATGGAGGAAAAATGGCAAAAGCCCAATCTCAGGTAAAAAAATAATTAACTAATATCATAATATATTAAAAATATGGAAGTTAGAGCCAGTTTAAAACATTTAAGAGTAGCTCCAAGAAAAGCCAGATTGGTTTCCGGTTTAGTCCGTGGTTTGGATGTTAATAAAGCTGCTAATCAATTGAAATTTTTAAATAAAAAATCAGCTAAACCAATGCTAAAATTATTAGAATCAGCTGTTGCTAATGCTATTAATAATTATGATTTAGATAGAAATAATTTAGTTATTAAAGAAATTAAGGTTGATGAGGGACGTGTTCTTAAGAGATGGTTACCAAGAGCTCATGGTCGAGCTACTATTTTAAGAAAAAAAATGAGTCACATAGCAATTACTTTATCTGAAATAGTTGATAGTGGTAAAAAAGAAGCTAAAAAAGTAAAAGTGGAAGCACCAGTCAAATTAGATGAAGTTGCTAAGGAGGCTAAAAAAACAAAAAAAGATGATAAGATAGATAAAGATATAGATAAAAATGTGAAAGGTGATGTTAAATCTTCTAATAAAAGTTTTGCTAACAAAGTTTTTAGAAGAAAAGCTGGTTAATATTGATTAAAAATTTTATTTAATAAAAAATATGGGTAAAAAAGTAAATCCAAAAATACTAAGAATGGGAATTACCAAGACTTGGCCTTCAACTTGGTTTAGCGCTGGTAACAATTATATTACAAATGTTAAGCAAGATGTTTTGATTAGAAAATACATTTTAAAAGAATTTAGAGAGGCTGGTATTGATAAAGTAGAGATCAGTAGAGATTCTGGTAGAATTACAATGGATGTTTATACAGGTAAACCTGGTATTATTATTGGTAGAGGTGGTAACGGAGTTGAGGAATTAAAAAGGAAATTACACCGAAAATTTTTAAGCAATCCAATGAAAATTAGATTAGATGATTTAAGTATAAATATCAAAGAAGTTGATAATCCTAATTTAAGTGCTCAAATCAATGTTCAAGCAATATCTTTGGAAATAGAGAAAAGAGTTCCTTTCAGAAAAGTTATGAAACAAGCTATTTCTAGAATAGAGAGGGCTGGTGCTTTGGGTGTTAAGGTGGTTGTCGCCGGTCGTCTTAATGGTGCTGAAATTGCCAGATCTGAAAAATTAATTTTCGGAAAATTACCGCTTAGTACTTTGAGGGCTAATATCGATTATGCTAGAGGAGCTGCTCGCACTACATATGGAGCTATTGGTATCAAGGTTTGGATATACAAGGGTGAAATTTTTAAGAAAAAATAATTTATGATTATTAATTAAGATTCTTGAAATATTCAGGATTCTTAAATAGTTTTGGAAATATAAAATTAAAAAACAATCTAAGGATCTCGGTGATCTCAAGAATCTTAAACAAAAAATATGTTAATGCCAAAAAAAACTAAACATAGAAAGATGCACAAGGCCAAAAGAGGTGGTAAAGCCAGTAGTTTACTTAATGTTGATTTTGGATCTTATGGTTTAAAAAGCATGGAGGCTTGTTGGATTAGCTCACGTCAAATTGAGGCTGCCAGAAGAGTTATTGCTAAATATACCAAAAAGAATGGTAAAATTTGGATTAGAATTTTTCCAGACAGATCAGTTACTCAAAAAGGTGGAGAAATACCTATGGGTAAGGGAAAGGGAGCAGTTGATCACTATATTTGTCCAGTTAAACCAGGTATGATCATGTATGAAATTGACGGTCTAACAGAGGAACAATCCTTACAGGCTTTAAATTTAGCTGCTTATAAATTACCAGTAAAATGTAAGATTGTTAAAAAAGATTAATTATAAAAATAAATAATTAAAATATGGACTTAAAAGAATTAAAAACGAAAAAAGACTCTGAACTTCATTCTTTGCTTGCTAAATGGAGAGAGGAGTTGAGAGAACTTAGATTTAAGGACTCTAATCGTCAATTAAAAAACATTAGAGAAATCAGAAACATTAGAAAAAATGTTGCTCAAGTTTTGACATTATTGAATTCTGACAAAAATTCTACCGATATAGAAAATAATAAAAATGAAGAGAATAAATAAAAAATAATATGGAAAATAAAAAAGAAGTTAAAAAAGTTATTAGAAAAAAATTCTCAGGAGTGGTTGTTAGTGATAAGTCTGACAAAACTGTTCTTGTTTCTGTTGATATTACTAAGATTAATAAAAAATACCAGAAAAGATATATTTCTAGCAAGAAATATAAAGTTCATGATGAAGAGAATAAGTTTAAAATAGGGGACAAAGTTTCTTTTGTAGAATGTCGTCCAATTAGTAAAGATAAAAAATGGAGAGTTATTTATAGTTAATAATTTTAATTGTTTTTAAATATTATAAATATATGATACAAGTAGAAAGTCGATTAAAAGTTGCTGATAATACCGGAGCTAAAGAAGTTTTGTGTATTAGAGTTTTGGGTGGTTATAAAAAAAGATATGCCACTGTTGGTGATATTATTGTGGCTACTGTTAAATCAGCTAGTCCTCATATGCCTATTAAAAAGAGTGATGTTCTTAGAGCTGTTGTTGTTAGAACAAAAAAAGAAATTAGAAGAAAAGATGGCAGTTATTTGAGGTTCGATGATAATGCTTGTGTTGTTATTGATAAAGAAAAAAAGGAGCCGAAGGGAACACGTATTTTTGGTCCAGTAGCCAGAGAAGTTAGAAGAGCTGGTTTTACCAAGATAGCTTCTTTAGCCCCAGAGGTTTTATAATTTTTGATTTATTAAATTAAATTTTTTGATATGAAGATAAAAAAAGGAGATAAAGTTAAAATATTAGCCGGAAAGGATAGCGGTAAAACTGGCAAAGTTTTACAAATTTTCCCTAAAGAAGGAAGAGTTAGTGTCGAGGGCTTAAATATTTTAATTAAACATTTAAGACCCCAAAAGCAAGGAGAGAAGGGACAAAGAATTGAATTCCCAGGTTTAATTAATATTTCAAATGTTGCTTTAATTTGCCCTAAATGCGGCAAAAATACCAGAGTTTCTTATAAGATAGGAGAAAAGGGTTCTGACTCAAGTGCTAAGAAATTTAGAGTTTGTAAAAAATGTGGTGAAACCATAGATTAATTAAAATATATTAAAATAATAGTATGAGTTTAAAAGAAAAATATCAAAAAGAAATAATACCTGCCTTGAAAGATAAATTTAATTATTCTAATGGGTTTTTAGTTCCTAAAATTAAAAAAGTTGTTATTAATGTTGGTTTTGGTCGAAGAGTTAAGGACAAGGACTATATTGATAATATTGAAAAAACTTTAATTAAGATTACAGGGCAAAAGCCAGTTTTTACAAAAGCTAAAAAATCAATTTCATCTTTTAAAGTTAGAGAGGGTATGATTATTGGTATCATGGTTACCCTTAGAGGTGAAAGAATGTATAATTTTTTAGAGAAATTAGTTAATGTTAGTTTTCCTCGTGTTAGAGATTTTAGAGGTATATCAGAAAAATCAGTTGATAAACAGGGTAATTTAACCATTGGCTTTAAAGAGAATACTGCTTTTCCAGAAGTGAAAGTTGATGATATTAATAATATTCACGGATTAGAGGTTATAGTTGATTCAAGTGCTAAAAACAAAGAAGAAGGTTTAGAGTTATTCAGAATGTTTGGTTTTCCTTTTAAAAAAGAGGAGAATAATAAAAAATAATTAAAAAATATTTATATGGCTAGACAAGCGTTAATTGTAAAAGCTAAAAGACAGGCAAAATTTTCAACTAGAAAAATTAATAGATGCTGGCGTTGTGGTAGGAACAAGGGATACATGAGAGATTTTGATTTGTGTCGTATTTGTTTTAGAGAATTAGCTGACAATGGAGATTTACCAGGAATTAAAAAAGCAAGTTGGTAATTCGCTATTTATTAAATTATATACTTTTATTTAATTAAAATATTATGATAGATCCAATCGCAGACATGCTAACCAGAATTAGAAACGCCTCTACTGTAAGAAAGGCTGATGTTCTTTTGCCAATGAGCAAAATAAAGTTCAACATTGCCAAGATATTAGAGAGAGAGGGTTTTATAAGCAAAGCTGAAATAATTAAAGGTGGCCAAGATTTGCAAAAAAACAAGAGTTCAAAATTTGATCAAATTAGATTGGTTTTGAAATATGAAGCTGATGGCCGACCAAGAATAAGCTCTTTAAAGAGAATAAGTAAGCCAGGCAGAAGAGTTTATATCAATAAAGACAATATCCCAACTATTTTAAATGGTTTTGGTTTGGCTATAGTTTCTACCTCTAAAGGTTTGATGACTAATATCGAAGCCAGAAAAACCAAGATTGGTGGAGAATTTATTTGTGAAATTTATTAATTTTTTAAGAAAAATGCTTTTGAAATTATTTTTAATTTTAAAATTATAATACCATTATTATGTCAAGATTAGGAAAATTAGCAATCAAAATACCAAACGGAACTGATGTTAAAATTGAGGGCAGAACAGTAACTGTTAAGGGCCCAAAAGGTGAACTAAAAACAAGCTTTTTAAAAGAGGCTAAGGTTGAAGTTGTTGATGGAGAAATTATAGTTAAAGTTTCTAACCCAGAAAATAAGAAGGAGAAATCTTTATGGGGTTTATACAGAGCTTTAATAAATAATATGGTTGTGGGCGTTAATGATGGCTTTGAAAAAAAATTAGAAATTAAAGGTGTTGGTTACAAAATGGCTGTCGCTGGTAATAAAATAAATTTTAATTTAGGCTTTTCACATCCAATAGAATTTCCTTTACCTCAAGGAATTTCAGCTGTGGCAGAAGGCAATAATTTGACAATTAGTGGCATTGACAAGCAATTGGTTGGTGAAATAGCTGCCCAAATTAGAAAATTAAGGGTGCCAGAGCCATACAAAGGTAAGGGTATTAAATATAGTGATGAAGTTATTAGAAGAAAAGCTGGTAAAGCTGCTGCTAAATAATTTAATAATATTTATAAATAAATTTTTCACATATGAACAAGCAGAAAGAAAAAAATAGTAAATTAGAAAGAAGACATAAAAAAATTAGAATGAAGATTAGTGGCACAGCTAGCAAGCCAAGATTAAGTGTCTTTAAATCTAATATCGGCATTTACTTACAATTGATTGATGATGTTAACGGAAAAACATTATTTAGTGTTAATTTTAAAGAATTAAAAGGGGCCGATAAGATGAAAAAAACTGAGCAAAGCTTTAAATTAGGTAAGCTTTTAGGAGAAAAAGCTGTTAAAGCTAATATTTCAGAGGCAGTTTTTGATCGTGGTGGTTATAAATATCATGGAAGAGTTAAGGCTGTAGCTGATGGCGCCCGTGAAGCTGGATTGAAGTTTTAATCATAATTTATTTATATATAAGTTTTTAAATATTATGTCCGAAGAAAAAAAACAAGAAGAAAAAAAACAGGAAAACACTCCAACTACCGGAATCGCCGGAAAACCATTTAATAATTCTGGTTTTAATAAAAAGAGAAAAGATTTTTCTGGACGTGGAAAAAGATTTGGAGAAAGACCAAAGGAGGAGTTTGAGCAAAGAATTCTAGATTTGGCTCGCGTAACTAGAGTTATGAAGGGTGGCAAAAGAATGAGCTTTAGAGCTTGCGTTGTCATTGGTGATAAGAAGGGAAGAATTGCTGTTGCTTTGGGCAAAGGTGCTGATGTTACTCTAGCAGTTAATAAAGCTGTTAATAAGGCTAAAAAGAATTTACTAGAAGTTCCTATTTATAACGACACTATCCCTCATCAAATAAATGCTAAATTTGGTTCAGCTAAATTAATGTTTAAACCAGCCGCTAAGGGTAGAGGTGTTATTGCTGGAGGCGTTGTTAGGGTTATAATGGATTTAGCTGGTATTAAAAATGTTACTAGTAAAATTTTAGGAACAAATAATAAGGTTAATAATGCTAAATGTACAATTTTAGCTTTATCAAAATTAAAAAGAAAAACTTTTTCTCCTAAAAAAGATTCTGAAAATAAAGTGAATAAAGATAAGAATTCTTTAGAAACAGCAGATAAAAAAGAAATTAAATCCAAAAAATAAAAATAATTTTTATAAAAGATATGATTACACTAGATAGTATAAAAAAGGGAAAAGGAACCTTGAAGAAGAAAAAAAGAATTGGCAGAGGAAATTCTTCTGGTTCTGGTACTTATAGCGGACGTGGTTTAAAAGGACAAAAATCTCGTTCTGGTGTTAGTCGTGGTAAATTAAAAAGATTGGGCATGAAGCAAAATCTTTTAAAAACACCAAAAGTTAGAGGTTTTAAATCTTTAAGTGACAAAAACCAAGTTGTTAGTATTAAGGCTATTAATGAGAATTTTAAAGATAATGAGGTGGTTAGTCCAGAAACTTTATTGGCTAAAAAACTTATTTCTAAGAAAAATCAGGTTGTGAAAATTTTAGGAAAAGAGTCTTTGACAGTTAAGGGCTTAAAGTTTGAGAATCTTAAAATGAGTGATGGTGTTAAAAAAACATTAGAAAAATAATTTAAAATATGTTTGATAAAATAACAAAAATTTGGAAAATTAGAGATTTAAGAAATAACATTCTTTTTGTGTTGTTAATGTTAGCTTTTTTTAGACTTTTTGCTCATATCCCTGTTCCAGGCGTTAATGTTGATGTTTTGAGGGATATTTTTTCTTCAAATCAATTTTTAGGAATGTTGAATGTTTTTTCTGGCGGTAGTATGGACAATTTTTCAATAGTTATGATGGGTATTGCTCCTTATATCACTTCTTCTATTATTTTTCAATTATTAGGAATGATTCTTCCTAAATTAGAAGAAATGCAAAAAGAGGAGTCTGGTCGTCAAAAAATTAATACTTGGACAAGATTAGGAACGGTTCCTTTAGCCATGATTCAAGCTTATGGCATGATCAAGTTACTTAACAGTTCTGGAGCTGGTATTTTAAGTGGTGGTTATTTTGATTTATTAACTATTATCATAACCATAACTGCTGGAACAATATTCTTAATGTGGATTGGTGAGCTTATTTCAGAAAAAAAGATTGGAAATGGTATTTCTCTTTTAATCTTTGCTGGTATTATAGCCGGTTTACCAACTGGTCTTCAGAGAATAATTTTTACTTTTGACCAATCTCAATTATTCATGCTTTTAGGTTTTATTTTTATAACCCTAATAACTATTATTGGTATCGTTATTATTAATGAGGGTCAAAGAAATATTCCAGTTCAATACGCTAGACAAATAAGGGGAAATAGAGCTTTTGGTGGAACAAGTACTCATTTACCACTGAGAGTTAATACTGCTGGTGTTATTCCGATTATCTTTGCTATTTCCATTATTGTTTTTCCAACAATGATTGCCCAGTTTTTTGTTTCCTCTAAATATGCTATTTTAGCTAATGTTTCAACTTGGATAATAAAAGTTTTTGAGAATCAACTTTTTTATGGTATATTTTACTTTATTTTAGTTGTTGGCTTTACTTATTTTTATACAGAAATAGTATTTAAGCCAGATCAAATAGCTGAAAATTTACAAAAACAAGGAGGTTTTATACCAGGAATAAGGCCAGGAAGACATACTAGTGATTATTTACAAGGCATTAGCAGACGCATTTTGCTTACTGGTTCGCTTTTCTTGGGTGTTATCGCTGTTTTGCCTTTAGTGATGAAATATTTTACAGGAATGCAAACATTAGCTATTGGAGGAACAAGTATGTTGATCGTTGTTTCAGTTGTTATTGAAACAGTAAAACAGATTGAGTCCCAGATAACCATGAGAGATTACGATAGTATTTAATATTTTTTAGAATATAAAGAAAACAAGGATAAAATTCCTTGTTTTTTTATTGTTTTTTTATTATAATAAGCTTATTATAATACGTAATAACATATAATATGCCATCTAAAAAATTACCACCAACTGGACATTCTTTTAGAATGAGTGGCAGCAGTGGTTTTGCTAGAAAATTTTCTAGCATGGTTAATCATGGTCAATTTTCTAGTTTAAAGAATAACAAGGATTTGGCTATAAAAATCTTTAAAAGATTGGCTAAGACTATTAAGGATGATGGGAAAATACCGTTTTTTACTAGAAGTAGAGCTCTTAGGGAGTTTGATAAAGATCCCAAGACAAGTGATCAGGATACAAAAAATTTTAAGAAAATTTTAGAAAATTATAAATAAAAAAATGATAGAAATTAAAACATTAGAAGAGATTAAAATATTAAAAGAGGGTGGTAAAATACTATCCAATGTTTTGAGTGAGGTTTGTAAAATGGTTAAACCTGGTGTTAATTCAGAAGATTTAGAGAATTTAGCAACTTCTTTGATAGAGAAAAAAGGTGGTCGACCAGCTTTTAAAGATTATCCGATGGGTGGTAAAATTTTTTTTCCATCAACACTTTGTGTCTCTGTAAATAATGAAGTTGTTCATGGAACAGCTTTGCCAAATAAAGTTTTAAAGTCGGGAGATATTGTTGGCTTGGATATTGGAATGGAATGGCCTATTCAAAGCAAAGAAGAGGCTCGAAAAAATAATCGACCCTATAATCATCGCTCTAAGGGTGGTGGTTTTTATACTGACATGTGTCGAACTGTTCCGGTTGGTAAAGTATCTAAAGATGCTACCAAAATAATTAAAATATCTAAAGAGGCTTTATTTTTAGGAATAGGCAAGGCCAAGCCAGGTATGACTTTAAATGATATTGGTAAAACAATCGAAGATTTTGTTGTTAAAAATGGCTTTAGTGTTGTCAGAGATTTAGTTGGACATGGAGTTGGCTATCAAGCTCATGAGGACCCTCATGTTTTCAATTATGAAATAGGTGATAAGAGTCGTGATAATTTAGTTTTAAAGCCAGGAATGGTTATTGCCATTGAACCAATGATTAATGCTGGCAAATTTCATGTTAAAGTAGCTAAAAATACTTATACCTTTGTAACCTCTGATAATTCTCTTAGTTCTCACTACGAACACTCAATTGCCGTTGTTGAAGATGGAAATATAATTTTAACTGAATAATGATTAAATATTTGGGGGTTGACTGGGGCGAGAAAAGAATAGGCCTGGCTCTGGCTAACAGTGAAAATAAAATATCTACACCTTTTAAAACCGTTTCTAGTCCATCGGCTTTACTTGAGCTTGTGAAAAAGGAAGGAATAGGTTTTTTAGTAATTGGCAATCCCAAGAAAATGAGTGGTCAAGAAAGTGACAATAAAAATTTTTTAAGATTTATTAATTTTATTGAAAAAGAATTAGTTGGAAAAGAAGTTAAGATGATTTTGATTGATGAAAGGCTTTCTAGTTTACAAGCTGACTCTATAATGAATAAAAAAATGAACGATAATCGCGATTCTTTGGCAGCTATGATAATCCTTCAATCTTATTTAGATAAAAGATGATAAGAACTAAAGCCATAGTTTTAAATAGATTTCCCCATAAAGAAAATGATGCTTTAATCTATTTTTATACTTTAGACTTTGGTAAATTAGTTTTAACAGCCAGAGGGGCTAGAAAGCAATCATCTAAATTAGTGGCTCATCTTGAGCCTTTTAATTTTGTAGATTTAATGATGATTAAAAATAAAAACGGGGTTAGTGTTGGTAGCGTAATCAGTCAAAATTCTTTTCTAAATTTAAAAAATGATTATAATTCTTTACTTTTAAGTGGTAAGGTTTTTTCTTTTTTTAATCAACATGTAAAAGAAGGCCAGGCAGATTTTGATCTTTTTATTTTTTTAAATAATTTTTTAAAAACTATTAATGATTCCATTGAAAGTGTTAAGAGTAAGTCTTTAAAGGATCTTGATTTTTTAGGTGACATTTTAAAGTTTAAACTTTTAGACTTGCTTGGTTATTCTTATCAAACTTCTAGATGTGTTGAGTGCGGTTGCGATAAAAATTTGAATTTTATTAGTTTAAATCGCGGAGGCGTTGTTTGTGATTCTTGTACTAATAAGGAAACTATCAATAGAAGTCTTGATAAAATAAATCATTTGAAAATCAACAAAGACTTATTGTCTTTAAAGGAGTTTGTTAAAAAAAATGATTTTTCATTTTTATTAGATTTAAAAACAGATAAAAATTTCCAAAATTTTATAAAAAGAAAAATAAATTATTTGAATTTTTAATATTTTTTGCTATTGATAAAACGCTTAAAATTAGTTAGAATGGATAAGTAAGGGTTTTTAATAAAATACCCCTTTTTTGGCTTGTTTTTATCAAAAATACTATGATAGACATCAAAATAGACCAATTTCAAGGCCCTTTATCCCTACTTCTTCGAATTATAGAAAAAGAAGAATTGGACATCACTTCAGTCAGTTTAGCTAAAATAGCCGACGAATATTTAACATATATTCAAAATTCAAAGGATATTTTACCAGAAAGAATGGCTGATTTTTTATTGATGGCTAGCAAATTAATTTATTTAAAATCGAAAGCTTTATTGCCATATTTATTTACGCCCGAAGATGAGGAAGAGATTGAGGATCTAGAAAAACAATTGAGAATGTATAAAGATTTTGTTGATTTGAGTGGCAAAATTCAAAAAATTATTGGTAGAAAAAAGTTTTCTTTTTCTAGGGTTATAAATAAAAATAATCGTCGTTTTTCTTTTTTGGGTGATTATTTTTTTCCCCCGAAAAATGTTAAGCAAAATGATTTACATTGTTCATTTTTAAAAATATTAGAAAAGATTGAAGTTGAAGAGGAAAAATTAGAAGAAGAAACGATTAAGGCTGAAATAAGTATTGAAGAAAGAATTTCGTTTATCAAAAATTTAATAAATAAGAAAATTAAAATAAATTTTACTAAAATTTTAAAAGAAGCTAAATCTAAAACAGAAATAATTGTTAATTTTTTAGCCGTTTTAGAATTGTCAAAACAAAGGCAATTAGTTTTTAATCAAGTTTCTTTGTTTAGTGAAATTTATTTAGAAGAAGGTCAGGATGATATTTTGTAATTTAATTAAAATAATTTTATGAATATTAAACGCTCAATTGAATCATTGCTTTTTGTTTCTCCCAAACCATTATCTCTCAAGGAATTAGCTGATGTCTTAGATAAAAAAACAGAAGAGGTTGAAAAAGATTTGCAAGAATTAATAGATGATTATAAGAATAATGATCGAGGAATTCTTATAATTGAAAATTCTAAAAAATATCAAATGTCTAGTTCTCCTGAAAGCGCGGCTGTCGTTCAAAAGTTTATGCAAAGTGAGGTTAGTGGGGAATTAACACCGGCCAGCCTAGAAACATTGACTATTATTGCTTATAGGGGACCAATTAAAAAGAAGGATATCGAAAAAATTAGAGGAATAAATTGTAGTTTGATTTTAAAAAATTTATTAATCAGGGGTTTGGTTGAAGAAAAATCAGCTGATGAAATTGAAGATAATATCTATACTGTTAGTCTTGATTTTGTTAAATTTTTAGGAATATCCAGTTTAAATGATTTGCCTGATTATGAGAAATTTAATAATAATGAAGAGATAGATAAGTTGTTGGGTAAAATAAATAATCATGACAGCGATGATTTGGGGCTTGAAGTCGAATTAGAAGTTGGTGCTGATAATGAAACAGAGATGTTAGTAGACGATAGTGAGAATGACAGTGAAGGGGATAATGGCTCTAGGGAAAAGGTAGGGAATGAAAAAGATGAGGACGAGAACGAAGAAGATGAAGGTGGCGAGGAGGGTGAATATGATGAAGAAGAAGATGATGAAGATGAAAACGAGGAAGAGGAAGAAGAAGAAGAAGAGGTTAATAATAATTTAGAAAAGTAGTCGCTTATGTTTATCTTTGTTATTTTTCATATTTTAAGTTCTTTGTTGTTTAATGTTGTTTCTTTGTCTGCTTTTGATAATTATGGAGAGACACAGAAGGTTTGGCAACTGAATAACTTTTCCGAAAAAGTAGAAAAAATTAATAATTTAGATTTATCAGCTTCTTCGGTGGCTGTACTTGATTCAGATGCTAATTTTTTTCTGTTTGAAAGAGAGGCTAATGAAGTTCGTTCCATTGCTAGTATTAGCAAGGTAATGGCAGCTTTAGTTTTCATGGATCTTGATATTAATTTTGAGGATTATTATAGAATTCAAGCAAGCGACCGTCGTTTAGGAGGCAGAGATTATCTTTTTTTGGGTGAAGAAGTAAAAAAAATTGATTTGTTAGCTTTATCTTTAATTCCCTCTGATAATACTGCAGTTATTGCTTTAAGCAATTCCATTGGTTTAAGTGAAGATGATCTTGTTAAAAAAATGAATGAAAAGGCTAAAGAATTAAAGCTATACAAAACTTATTTCGAAGATGCGACTGGTTTAAGTAATAATAATGTTTCTACGGCTAAAGAAGTGGCCATTATGACCGCTAAAGCTTTTGAGAATGAACTTATAGCCGATCTTGCCCAGAGATATGCTTATAATTTTGAAACCAAGAATGGTCGTATTAAAAATGTAAATTCTACTAACGAATTGCTTGTCGGATTTAAAGACTTAGAGGTTGATGGTCGGGTTATTTCCGGAAAGACGGGTTATAATATTTTGGCAGGGTATTGCTTAACTTTAAAATTTTCTAATAGTGATGGTAAGGAGTTTATAAGCGTTGTTTTAAATTCTAAAAGCATTAAAGATCGTTTTCGGGATTCAGAAAAAATAATTGCTGAGGTAGCTGAAATTTATAAGTAAGTTCTATGTATCAAAAATTAAAATTTTTTATTTTTTCATATTTTCCAATAACTTTTAAAATTTTAAATTTAAGAAAAGCTTATGTTAAGTTTTTTATAACTGGTTGTTTTACATTATTATTAGATTTATTATTTTTATTTTTATTGCATGATGTTTTAAATCAGAGTTTGTTGCCATCTACTGCCTTGGCCTTCTTTTTGTCCTTTTTATTTAATTTTTTTACCCATAAATTTTGGACATTTAGAGACAACAACTTAGCCTATGTCCATCGTCAACTTTTTTCCTATTTATTTATTTCTTTTTTAAATTTATTAATAAATGTTAAATTGATGCATATTTTTTCAAGCATTAATGGATTTAACTATCTTTGTTCTCAGTCTTTAGTTACAGTAATTATTGGAGTAGAGAGTTTTATTATTTATAATTTCTTTATTTTTAAGAAAAAAAGTTAATATATGAAAGTTTTGATTAAATCAATAAAATTAGAGGAGGCGAAAAATATAACTAGACGTTTTGGTTATGCCCTAATATTTGACAGAAGAAGTGGTCAGGAAAGTTTGGTTAGGCGTTTATCCGGTGAACATTATCCTCGTTTTCATTTATATATAGACGAAAATAGCCAGGGATGTATATTTAGTTTGCATTTAGATCAAAAAAAGGCTAGCTATGAAGGTCAACACATGCACAGCGCTGAGTATGATGGTGATTTGGTTGAAAGCGAAATAAGCGCCTTAGCTTCTTTTTTTTCAGGACAATATGAGGTTTCTTCTTTAGGCATGAAAAATGAAACAAGAAAAGAGGAAGCGGTTGGTAGTGTTAAAAATGAAAGTATTAATTCCGAAATTAAGTCTGACTCTCTAAGGGATGATATATTAGATGATATGAAAACAGCTGATTTAGAAAAAGATATTGAAAATTTTAATAAAAATGTAAAAAAGAAAAGATTTTTATTTATTTAAATTAAAATGAATCATTCAGAGGAAATAAAAGCTAAAATAGATATTGTTGAATTAATTTCACAATATCTTAATTTAAGGCCAGCCGGCTCTAATTTTAGGGGTGTTTGTCCTTTTCATAATGAAAAAACACCGTCTTTTATGGTTTCGCCAGAAAAACAAATCTGGCATTGCTTTGGTTGTGGCAAGGGTGGCGATATTTTTTCTTTTATCATGGAAATGGAAGGATTGGATTTTGTGGAAACTTTAAAAATGTTAGCTCCTAGGGCAGGAGTTGTTTTAGATAATCGTGATTTTTCTGAAAATAAAAGCAAGAATCGTTTGTTTGAAATTTTAGAACTTAGTTTAAAATATTATAATTTTATTTTAACTAATGAGAAAAATAAGAATGAGAATATTGACAAGATTAAAAAGTATTTAGCTCAGAGAGGCTTAAACACAGAGGCTATTAATCGCTGGGGTATAGGTTATAGTTTAAATAATTATGATGATTTAATAAATTTTTTAAAAAGTAAAAAATATACTGATAATGAGATATTTTTAAGTGGAATGTCGGCCAAGAGTGACAGGGGCAAATATTTTAATCGTTTTCGTGATCGAATAATGTTTCCTATTAAAGATGCTAATGGTCGAGTTCTAGCTTTTACGGCTAGGGTTAATCCAGATAATCAAGATAAGGAAAAATCGTTTGGTAAATATATAAATAGCCCTCAGACTGATTTGTATGATAAAAGCAGAGTCCTTTTTGGACTAGATAAGGCCAAGGGATTTATTAAGGAGAAAGATGCAGTGATTGTGGTTGAAGGACAAATGGATGTTATTTCGGTTCATGAGGCTGGCTTTAAAAACGTTGTAGCTTCTTCTGGTACAGCATTAACAGTTTCTCAGTTAAATTTAATTAAAAGATATACTAATAATATTATTTTGTCCTTCGATCAGGATTTAGCTGGTTCTGGTGCTACGGACAGAGGTATAGCTGAAGCCTTGAAAATGGGTTTAAATTTGAAGGTAGTGGTTTTTAATGATAAAGAGGTCGGTAAAGACCCCGATGAGATAATTAGAGAAAATCCAACTGTTTTTGGGTCGGCTATTGAAAATTCTAGGCATATTATTGATTATTATTTAAACAAAGAGCTCAAAAGCCTCGATTTAAATAATATTGATCAAAAAAATAAATCTGTTAACAAGATATTAACAGTTATAAACATGTTGTATAATAAAGTTGAACAAGATTTTTGGATAAAAGAAATAGGTCAAAAATATTCTGTTAATGAGTCTTTTTTAAGAGAGCAATTATTAAAATTAGGTAAAAACACTAATAAAATCAATGGTTTTGAGACTGAAAAAAAAATAGATAAAAATTTTGTTCAAGTAGAAAATCTATCTTCGGTTAATAGAGAGGATAAGTTGACGGAGCTTTTGATGTCTTTGATTTTGAGATTTCCACATAATTTTGACTATTTGTCTAATAAATTGGATTTGGATCAAATTCCAGTAAAATTTAGAAAATTTTATGAAATTATGCTGATTTACTATAATCAAAACAATAAAAAGCTTGATTATAATCAGTTTTTGGATTATATTAAGGGTGAGCAGGAGTTCATTTTGGATAAGCAAAAAGCAGTTTCTTTTTTTAACAAAATATCACTTTTAGCTGATTTTTATCTTTACGAGCATGAGAGTGATAGCCAAGAATTAAATTTAAGTGTTAAAAAAGAAGTGTTAAATATAATTTTAGACCTTAAGAAGATTTATTATAAAAATTTAATAAGAGAAAAGGAGCTTAGTTTGTCTTTGGCTGAAAAAAACAATGAAAAGGACAAAATAGAAAGCATCTTAGAAGAATTAAAGGATTTAAATGACAAGTTTCTTCACATTAATTAATTAGCAAAAAATAAACCTAATAAATATGACTGTTAAAAAAAATAAAGATAAGAAAAAAGATTCTAAAAAAAGACCAAGCACTAAAGTTGTTAAAAAAGAAAAGTCGGTTAAAAAAAATGTTGTTAAAAAAGAAAAAAAAGTTTCTAAGAAAAATGTAGGTAACAGCAAAAAGGTTACTGGAAAGAAGGTGGCTAAAACAACCAAGGTTGTCAATAAGAAAAAAACACAAAGTTCTAAGATTAAAGTTAGTAAAAAAGAAAATAAAGAATCTTTGGAATTAACACATTATGAAAAAAAGGATGCACCTAGTGAAGAGCAAATTTTAAAAATTATTGAAAAAGGTAGGTCTCGTGGTTTTTTAACTGAAACAGAAATATTATACTTATTTCCCAATGTTGAAGATCATATTTATGAATATGAGATGTTTTTGGGTCGTTTACATGACACCGGTATTGCAGTTAGCGAAGATAGTGGAAATGTTTTGGGATTAGGATTTAAAAATTTGCCAGACAAAAAGAAAACTTCCGGCATGTCTTTTGATTTTGCTAATTTATCTAGTGATTCAATCCAAATATATTTGAAAGAAATAGGCAAGATACCACTCTTAACCGCAGAAGAGGAAGTAGAGCTATCAAAAAGAAAAGACAGGGGAGATAAAGATGCTGAAAGAAAAATGATTGAATCCAACTTAAAGTTAGTAGTATCAATTGCTAAGAAATTTTCTGGTGTTAAAGGTTTAAGTTTATTAGACTTAATTCAAGAAGGAAATATTGGTTTGTTTAGAGCAGTTGATAAATTTGAACATCAGAAGGGTTATAAATTTTCAACTTACGCTACTTGGTGGATTAGACAAGCGATAACTAGAGCTCTAGCTGATCAATCAAGAACGATTCGTATTCCCGTTCATATGGTTGAAAATATTAATAAATTTCAACAAGCTCAAAGATTTTTAATTCAAGAATTAGGTAGAGAGCCAATGATTGAAGAAACTGCAGCTGAAATGGGAGAGGAATTAGATAAAGTTGTTTATATAATGAAAATTTCTCAAGAAACTATCTCCTTAGAGACAACTATTGGTGATGATGACGATAATTCAACTCTAGAAGATTTTATTGAAGATGTTAAAAATGAAACACCTGACAGGGTAGCTGCTTTACAACTTTTAAAGGATTATGTTAAAGAGGTTATAGTTAATCTTTCTCCACGTGAACAAAAAATATTAGAAATGAGATTTGGCTTGGTTGATGGTGTTGCTCATACATTGGAGGAGGTTGGACAAGAGTTTGAGGTTACTAGAGAAAGAATTAGACAGATTGAAGCTAAGGCTTTGGAAAAAATTAGAAAAATGCAAAATAAGAGTTTAGAAAAATTAAGAGATTTTTAATTTAAAAAATTTTTAAAAATAATTTAAAAAATATGAAGAACAATAATCCTAAATTTGCTTTTTATTATTTGCTTTCTTTAGTGGCTTTAATTTTTACGGCAATTTCTTCGGCTATTATTATTTTTCAAATAATTGATAAAAGTATTCGCGATATTTTAGTTGATAATGTTTATAATAATGACGGAGGTTTAAGATTTGGTATTTCAGCCTTGTTTGTTGCCGCGCCTATTTTTTTCTTGATGGTAAATTTTGTTAATAAAGGTCTTAGAAAAAATGAATTGGAAAAAGAATCTTCTTTGCGTCGTTGGTTAACTTACTTTATACTCTTTGTTTCAGCAGTAATAATTCTTGGTTCTTTGATTGGAATTTTAAATAGTTTTTTATCAGGAGAAATGACTTTAAAGTTTGCTTTAAAAACTTTGACCGTCCTAATTATTTCAGCGCTAGTTTTCAGTTATTATTTTTATGATATTAAGAGAGATAATGTTGAAAAAAAAGATAAAAATATAAGAACTTTTTTCATTATTTCTTTGGGATTAGTTTTGGCTATATTTATTTCTTCTTTCTTTTTTGTAGAATCTCCCCAGATAGCTAGAAAAAAAAGACTGGATCAGATAGTTTTAAATAGAGTTTCAGTTATTGAGGGTGTGGTTAATAATTATTATGATTTAAATAAAAAATTGCCAAACAACCTGCAAGAAATTTCTTCAGAAAGTGGTAAGTTTTATTTTAATGAAAAAGACTTATATGACCCAGAGACTGGTGAAAAAATAGAATATAATAAAATTAGTGATAGAGAGTTTGAAATTTGTGCTAATTTTAGAACAAGTAGCAATGATGGTGAGGGCAGGTATTATTATGCTGATAGAAGATTTGAGCCAGGAAGGAACTGTTTTAAGGGTAATTTGTGGATAGACGATAAACAAATGCTTATTGATTAGTCTCTTAATTTATTTGACATATTATTTAAGTTTGTTATTATATATATCAGTTTTAAACATTTAAAACTGATCATTCCGAGGTGGCGCAGCGGTAGCGCAGTTGACTGTTAATCAATTGGTCGTGGGTTCGAATCCCACCCTCGGAGCAAATGTCTCTTTTTTGTGAGAGACCGACTTACATCCTTATTTCATAGGGATAAATGAAAAGAGCTGGCTTATGCCAGTTCTTTTTCTTTTAGTCAAATTGGATAAATTGCTAGTAAACAAAGGCCTTAAGTGGTTCGAATCCCATTTGGGTCTTTTTATTTTTTCTTTATATAAATTTTAATTGAATTTTAGATAAATTTGTGATAAAGTTTATTTGAGTGTAATAAAAGATATTAAAATATAATACAAAGTTAAATATGGCCTATAATGGAAGAAAGCTAAATAAATATATTTGGATTCCTAAGTCAAAAACTGATTTAAGGGAGTATCGTGAATTTATAAAAATATGTAATATTTTAGAAAAAAATGACGGATTTTTTAATGATAAAACAATTGGAGCGGAGATGGTTAAATTAAGAGCTATTGTTGATAGGGATAATACAGCTATCTCGTATATAGAAAAATATAAAGATAAAAAAATTGGAGATCAGTCTTATGTTAGTAATGCCAGAATGCTTATCAGAATTTTTCGATGGCTAGGTTTTATAAGTAAGGATTATAATAAAGATTTTAGTGGAAAATACTATTTAACTCCTTATGGTGAGAAGTTATTAGAGTTTCGAGGACCAATAAAAAAAGAAGAGATAGATATATTTATAGATGCTTTTGCTGTGATGAGATTTTTTAGCCAAAATGATGATATTATTTATAGGAATTATTATTTTAGACAAAGACCCTTTTTTAATTTAATAAGATTTCTTGATTTATTAGGTTATGCCTCTCATTATGAATTAGCTCTTTCTGCTCTAGTTTTGAAAGATGAATCAGAAGAAGAAATTAATGAAAAGTTAGAGAAAATACTAAGATGCAGAAAGGAAAAAAATATAAGATGGTTAATGAGTGAGTATGGGCTGGATTGTGATAATAAAAGCAGTGTTACAGGGATATATGATGGTCCTAAGGTTTTATTATCTTTTGCAAGGCAAATGGGTTTAGTTGAGGAGGTTGATTTAAGGAAGAAACATAATGAAAGTATCTACAATATTTACAAAAAAATGTATCGTGACAGCGGTCAAATTAGTGATAAAAGTGCTAAGAAGATCACAAGGATTACTGATTTTGGAAAATTTTTTGTGAATAAATATAAGAATTATAAGTTGTTATGGTTTGATATGATAAAGAATAATAATAAAAATTCAGCATTGGTGTTAAATTGTTTAAAAGACGGCAAAGTTTCATTATCAAGTCTGGCTAATATAAATTTTGACATCAATGATCTTGATAATGATGTTTTTATCTTAAAAAAGAATGAAATAATTTTAAGAGAAAATTTTGATTTTGATTTATATAGAGATGTTCCGTATGAAAACAGGAGAGATGTTATATCATTTGTTTTATTAATGAATAAAAACTTTTTTAATGAAGAGTTAATTGAAAAAAGCATGCAAGTTTTTGTTAAAGATGCAGAAGAGGGTGCTTGTAGGGAGTGCTACTTTGGTAAATGTGCATTTTATAGAAACAAAATTGATAGCTTTGGCGGAAGTGATAGGTTCTCTACTAGAGTTTGTCCAGAAAATTTATTATCTTTCGATAAAAAAGGAGTTTTAAATCTTGAAAGTAGCGGTTGTGCAGGGTGTGGCTTGTGTTATTTTAATTGTCCCTTTGGAGCCATAGGTTTAAATAGTGATTTGAATTTTTATAAAAAAAAATCTAATAATGAGGGCGTATTTATAAATATAGAGGAAAAAGAGAACCTCACCCTTTCAGAAGAAAAAAAATCATTTAGAGGCAATGAAATCTTATTAGAGCAAGTTCCTTTATTGGTTAATAATTTTATAAAAATAATTAATAGTCCAGGAAAAAAGTGGGATAAAGATAAGTGTTATGTTTATATTAGAAATGTTTTTAAGTTATTTAATGTTGATGCTATATATTCTGGTTCTGGTGGCATGAAAACAAGGTCAGATGTTTCGATTGTAAGTCCCTTTATTGCTGTTAGTGAAGTTAAAAGTCCAGCAGAGTCCCCAATTAACTTAAAAGCAGTTAGACAGGCTGTTGACGCAGCTGTTCAGTCAAAAACAAAGTTGACCATGGCAATCGGGATAACAACACATACAGGGGCAATTGATCAAGAGAGAAAATATTTTGAAGTAATGGGGATGGGCGTTCTTTTATTAGAGATAAAATATATTTCATTCTTTTCATTTTTAAGCCTGTTTATAAAATTTGATGAACACTCGCTAGCAAGGTTGATATCTAATAATAGAGGTGCTTTTGGCAAGGAAGAATTAAAAAAATATTTATTAAGTGAAATAAATATTTTGAATAGTGATATTAATCAAGATGTTTTAGAAGATGTCATTAATAAGCTTTTTATTTAATACTTTTTAGTCTTTTTTTTGCTATTTTTATATAATCATCATTTAATTCAAATCCAATATAATTTCTATTATTTTTTTTAGCACTAACTAATTCACTTCCCGAGCCAGCAAATGGTATTAACACTAAATCATTTTTTTTTGAAAAATGATTTATTATTTTATCACAAAGTTCTAATGGTTTTTGTGTTGGATGGTCAACTTTTTCTTTTTCAAAACTTTTTCCAGCTAAGGTTGGTATTTGCCAGATATCACCACCGTGTTTGCCCAATGGGTTTGGGTTCCATGATTTTCCATTTTTGGTTATTTTGTATTTAATTCTATCAATACTTTTGTATGGCTCTCTAATGGGTATATAGGTATATTTATCCGATTTAGTAAACCATAAAATTGGTTCATAGTTTGCCGATGGTTTCTTTATGTACCCAGACCATCCATTTTCATAGAACCAGATAAACATTCTCCCATATTTAAGACCAATTTCATATAGGTAACATTGTAAATACCCAATATAATTATGTATTCCATATACAAAAATTGAGCCATCTCTTTTTAGTACTCTGTTTGATTCATTGATCCATTTTTTACTCCAATTAAACCAGTCTTCAACCTTTTCCCATCTATCACTGTTATTCCCAAAATTTTTGTTTAGATTGTATGGTGGGTCTATTATAATCAAATCTACTGAATTATTTGGTAGATTCTTCATAAGTTGGATACAATCTCCTTTATATATTTTATTTTTTTGAATTTTTTTCTTTTTCATTTTGTAAAATCAAAATATATTGATGATGAATATTGGGAACATATGCATAAGGATATCCATACGGGAAAATTTTTTTTCGACTCTGATAAAGAATAGTAATTCCTTTTAATACAAAATTATTTTTTGATTCTATGTAGTTTGTTAAATCAGTGTGAAATGGATACAACCTGTCTTTGTGCCTAATGTCGCTAACAACAATAGCGATATATTTTTTATTTTTTAAAATTTTATGGCAATCATCAAAAAAATCTCCCAAAACCTGAATAAAAGTGTTGTAATCTTTAATTGTTGATATGTCTTTTTTATTCCCATTACTATATTTTGTGTCTAGATTTTTATTAACTCTTTCTTGCTTTGCTTTATGATCAATTTTTTCCAAAATATTCCAATAAGGTGGACTTGTTACTATAAAATCAAAAAAATCATCATTAAACTTTTTTATTTCCGTAATGGCATCTCCGTTAATTATTTTTTGTTCTAAATATTTTTCCGGGAAATTGTTTATCTCTTTTTTCAATCTTTTTTTTGATAAATTAGAATATTTTTTCATTAATTCTATTCCATATCCGAACCTACCACTTAAAGCGGTGGACTTTAGAGTTGATCCTACTCCTAAAAATGGATCGAGTACCTTTTGATTTTTTTTTGTAAAAAAATTAATCAACCTAGAAACATCCTGATATGAATATGGAGCTGGGTGCATTCTTTCTATCTCAGTGTCTTTATGTTTTGCTCCTAGTCCTTTTTGTAGAAATACGGATATAGTTTCGGGAATCCATTCTTTAGAGGTTAAATCGTTTAATTTGTTTCTTTTATCATAAATACCTCTTTTGCCCTTGTTAATTCCGTTTTTGCTTATTTTTTGTTTTATTTTTTCCATATGTATTATAGTATCATAAAATTTTAAAAAACCATATACCTGGTATTAAATGGAAATTTTTTTATTTTTCATAATTAGCTTACTTTCCATATTTCCCAATATCTCTCTTTTTTCAAGAAGATTTCCTTCTCTTAAAACATATTTAGCATAATTTCTCATATCTATCTCTTTTTGCTTATTAAAATCAATATCAGTTTTGCCTAATATCCCTTTGCTGAATTTATAATATCTTTCAATTTCTTCATTGAATTGATGTTGGATGCCTAATTCATTAATATCTATCTTATCTATTATCTTTATTAATTGTTCGATTAATTCTTCTTCTCTAACATAGCCACATTTACAATTAATATCTTTACCTCTAGTACATCCATAATAAACATATCTTCTAACTGAACCATCGTTTAGTCTTTTAAATTTTTCTTCAGCCGTTATACTTGATCCACATAATCCGCATTTCATTAATTTAGTGAAAGCAAATTCTTTACATTCATGTCTTTGAATATTGTCTCTACTTAATTGTTCATTAGCTTTTAAGTATAAATCTTTTGATATTATTGGGTCATGATTTCCTTGATACCATTTATCACTACCAATGGGGTATTCAAATTCTCCGTAGTAAAAAGTTTCTCTAATTAATCTATAGATCATACTAAGAGTCATGTCTTTATTATTTTTAGTTTTGAAACTTGTTTCTTCTTTTAGCCATTTATATATTTGTCTGCCACTTAATTTATCATAAGCAAATTTCTCAAATATCTTTTTAATTATTGGAGCTCTTTTGGGATCAGTGAATACTCTTTTTCCACCTTTATCGCCATATTTATCATGAAGATATCCTAGTGGGGCTGGCCCTGGTCTCCAGCCTTGTTCGCATTTAGCCCTAAGCCCTCGTTTAACATTTTGTCCTTTATGATCATTTTCTAATTTGGCTTGACTACCTAGTATCATCAGTAAAAACTTCTCATTAGGATTATTAGTAAATTTCTGTCCATGAGTTCTAATTTCTTTTAAATGTCCTTGGTCCATTAAGTCTACTACTGACCCCAAGTCTCCAGCGTTTCTACTTAATCTATCAGGAGCCCAACACAGTATTCCACTAAACATCCCCGATCTGATATCAGCAAGTAATTGATTAAATATTGGTCTTTGTCCTGAGTCCTTGGCGCTATGACTTTCTTTCCTTACTTCTACTATATCCATATTTTCACTTTTAGCCATTTCTAACATCTCTTTGATTTGAGAATCTATAGAAAGAGCTTGAAGTTCGTCTGATTCGGTTGATTTACGAGCATATAGGCAATACTTTGTTGGGGCCTCAATTAGCTCCAAATTAGCCCTATTTTGCTCTCTGAGAGCTGTATTTGGTCCATAAGACCTTTGTTCTTGATTCATGGCTTTATTTGTTAATTATTAATACTAATTAACAAATGACGCAAAGACCGAACTAAGTCCAGATGTTAGAAGTAGACAAGAAGTTGATAACTTTTTCTTTATTTTCAGGTAAAAATTTGGTATATTATAATTATATAAAATTAAAATAATAACATGATTAATTTTTTTAAAAACAAAAAAATAATAGAAGTTTTAAAAAGCTTAGAACAATATAAATATATAATTTTAATATTTGTAATTTTGGGGTTTGCTTTTTATTGGTTTGAGATTAGGCCAATGCAGATTAAAAAAAGTTGTTATAAAGAAGCAAACAAATACGCAAGTGATTTGATGAAAGCAAAAAATGAATGGAGAATTAAATATAACGAGCAAGTAAATACTGACGACGAAAACTTTTATTCATATCAAGAGGATTTAGATGAGTGGTATAATAATTGTTTAAAGAAAAAAGGTTTTTAGCTACAAAGCTAATTATAAATTTATGTTAAATTTAAAACAAAGAAAAAGAATATAATTTATTTAACTTATGATTAAAGAAAATATCAAAAAAGTTTTTAACTATGTATTAATTATTGTTCTAGCTTTATTTTCTTTAATATTTTTTGTTGAAGGCAAAATATTGTCAGGCTTAATTTTGCTAGTTGTAATATTTTTATCGTTACCAAAATATTATAATTTAATAGCTACTAAGTTAAATATAAATATTGGTAGAAATATAAAAAGAGTTGTTTTAATTTCTTTATTTTTTATTTCATTTATTGTTGTCGGCGCAACAGAAAATAGTGGCAACAATAAAGGGAGTAATCAGGTTAATCAAAATTTACTAAACACAGAAGAATTAATTAATAATTCAAACCAAGAAACAATAGAGAGTGATGATTTTTTAATTAATAATACTGTTGATTCATTCAATAATAACGATAACTTAAATATAGCAAACAAGGATGTTAACCAAGAAGAGCTGATACAAAATAATGCGATCCCAAATGATTTTAAATATTATCAAGTAGTTGAAGTAGTTGATGGTGATACTATAAAAATTGATCTCGATGGATCCATAGAATCAATTCGTTTAATAGGAATGGATACGCCAGAAACAGTTGATCCAAGAAAGCCAGTTCAATGTTTTGGAGAAGAATCTTCTAAAAAAGCCAAAGAACTGTTATTAAACAAGAAAGTGAGATTAGAAGATGACCCAACTCAGTATGATAAATATGGTCGACTCATAAAGTATGTTTATTTAGAAAATGGCGAGATGTATAATAAGAAAATGATAGAAGATGGATATGCTCATGAATATACATATGATATTCCATATAAATATCAATCAGAATTTCAAGAAGCAGAAAAATATGCTCGAGAAAATAAATTAGGTCTTTGGTCTGATGATACTTGTTCTGGCAATACAGTTCAAGAAGCTGTGGTTGTTAAAGATGAGCCAATTTCAAGTACAGACAAGATTGAAGAAAATCAAAGTTTAAATAAATATTATACTTCTTCTTATGGAACATCAAAATATTATTACCCAGAAGATTGTGATGGATGGAAAAGTCTTAGTCCTAAATATTTAAAATCATTTAATTCCTTGGAAGAGTTGTTAAAATTTTATCCTAGCAAAACATTAAGTCCTCAATGTTATTAATTTATTTACAAAAAAAATGATAAAAAAATATTTAATAAAATCATTAAATAAATTTAAAAAAGCTAATGGTAAAAATGGAGGGATGAAGCCGAAAGAAAGATATTTTTCTTTTGATTATTGTTTTAATTATTTCCAAAGTTTTAAAAACAAAAATGAGATAGCCGATGTAAAAAACTTAGAAGCAAGTTGTTTGCATTTAGGATTTTATCTGGCTAGTTGGGGTATGCTAAGAGGCTCTTCCTTTTTATTGGAAAAGAGCATTGCTTATTTAAAAGATATAATAATTTTTATAGCCAATTTTGATAAAAATATTTGGAGTATTGATTTGGAATATGAAAAAGAAGATATTGAATTACTATTGAACTTTAAAAAAGAATTAATTAAAAAATTTGGTAATAATAAGAATAAATTTTCTGATACTTTGATAACGAAAATAATGTTAGGCGTTTTTGGTAATGTTCCAGCCTACGATAATTATTTTAAAATATTTTTAGAAGATAATGGTTTCGATAAAACCTTTGACAAAAAGTCATTATCTCAACTTAATGAGCTCTATAAAGGAAGCAGGGAGTTGATATATAGACAAGCTAGAAATACTAAAACCTTTGATTTTTTATTAGAAAGAAAAAGTAAGTTATCATATACCAGAGCCAAGATTATTGACATGATTGGTTTTTCTTATGGTCAGATAAATTCAAAATAAATTTATGATAAATAAAAAAGATTTCAAATTATCTCAATCAACTATTGAAAAATTGAGTTATTATGTTTATTTATTGGTTGATAAAAAAACAAACAAGCCTTTTTATATTGGTAAAGGAAGGGGTAATAGAATAAATCATCATTTTAAAGATGCACTAGACAAAGAAACAAAAAAGAGCGAGAAGATTAAAAAAATATTATCAGCAAAATTAGATGTTCAAAAAATAATTTTAAGACATGGCTTAACTGAAAAAGAATCTTTTGCCGTAGAATCATCTCTGATTGATTATATTGGTATAGATAATTTAGCTAATATAGTAAAAGGTCATGATCAAAAAAACGGAATAGCCGATTTAGAAGAATTAAAAATTAGATATGAAGCTGAAGAAGCTAATTTTAAAAATAATTCTGTTGTCCTTATTAATATAAATAGAAGATATAAACAGAAAATGACCCAAGGAGAAATATATGAAGTGACTAAAGGCAATTGGAGGGTTGATATTAATAAAGTGAGAAAAATAAATATAGTTTGTGCTGTTTCTCAAGGAATAATAAGAGGAGTTTTTGAACAACACTCTTGGTCTAAGATTTTAAAAGGTAAAGACAAGAATCGTTCTTGTTTTGAGGGAAAAATTGCAAGTAAAAATTTGGTAAATAAGTATTTACACAAATCAGTAAAAAAATATTGGCCCATTGGATCACAAAATCCAATAAAATATGTTGTGTCTAAAAATGGAGTCAATAAAGAATAGTTGTTTGTGTTAAAGATATAAAATTTTAGTAATAACGAGCTAAGTCTCGTTTTTTTGTTGTAGGCAAACTGTTGGTAACTTTGCTTTACTTATAGTTGTTTTTAAGCTATATTTATAGTGCAAAACTACATTTATATATACGTGAGGATTAGCCAATTTTTTGGTATATTTTCCTATTCATGCACAGGAACGGACATTCCGACCAGCATGAGTAGGATCCTCACGGATACCCAAAATGTAGTTTTGCAACTAGGTCGGGTGTCCGTTTTTGTTTCTAGCTTTAATTTAAAAGATCTTTATTTGATATATAAAAATATGAATGAACAAAAAATTTCTCAAGAAATTGATCTTAATAAGCAAAATGAATTTTATAAAAAGCAGAAAGAAAGATTAAAGAAATTTTTTATTGATAAAAATTTTCTTATTATCTTTATAGCCATCTCTGTTTTCTTTATCGATATTATTCTTCTTTTTCCTAATGACTTAAAAAATAATTTTTCTAATAAATATTTTTTTAATAAGGAAGAGGTTGTTAGAGAAGATAATGATAATAAGGGAATGATTACCGAAGAAGATGACAATAATGAAAACGATGATTGTAATGTTGTTGGAATTAATTTGCACGGAGATTTAGTAACATATATTCCATTAAGTGATTATGATAGTTATGGAGACTTATTGTTTGATGAATCATCATCGGAAGATATTTATTTCGCTGTTAAAAATGCTGGAAGGAAAGACAATATAAAAGCAATAATAGTAGAGGTTGATTCTTTCGGTGGTGCTCCAGCTGCGGCTGAAGAAATTGATTTAGTTTTAAAAAAATCAAGTAAGCCAGTTATTGCCTATATTAGAGGCGCTGGTAATTCTGCTGCTTATTGGGCAATTAGCGGGACTAGTAAAATATTTTCTCTATCTACTTCTCAGGTGGGAAGTATAGCTGTTAATGGTTCTTATCTTGATAATACCAAAAACAATGAACAAAATGGTTATACTTTTAATGATTTATCTACTGGTGAATTTAAAAATGTGTTTAGTTCAGATAAAGTATTAACGGAAAAAGAGAGACAGCTAATAATGAAAGATCTACAAGCAACTCATGAATTATTTGTCAGTATTGTAGCCGAAAATAGAAAGTTGAATATTGATGATGTTGGAAAGATAGCCAATGGTTGGGCATATAACGGAGACGAAGCTTTAGAGCTAGGTTTAGTTGATGAAATTGGCAATCTTGATTCGGTAAAAGAATATATAGAAAAAAATATTTTAGACAACCAACAAATAAATATTTGTTGGAAATAATTTAAAAATTATGAAAAATTTAAAAGAGGTAATCTCAAAAAATTCTAAATTAAAATTTCCATCTTTAATGTATAAAGTTTTGGAATGGGAAAAGGGAAGAGTTGATAAAAATTTTACTAAAGGCTCTTATTTTGAAGATATTAATAGTAAATTTGGAATCTTTCCCAACACAAAATTATATCCAATGTATTTTTACGGAAATATTGAAGATCCTAAAAATAAATATGTTTTTGTAGGTATAAATCCTAGTTACACTGGGGCTTTAGAAGAAGAAGAGTATTTAGAAGAAAAAGAATCAGTTGCTAAATATTACCGCTTTCTAAAAAATGCTTTTATCTGGTGGAGTATTAAGCTTAATAATAAATTTCTTCCTTATTTAAATAAGGTCTCGTTATATTTAAGTGAGGTTGAGAAAATAAAAAGAGAACTTATTGATTATAAGTGGTTACAAGAAAATGTTATTAATTTAGAACTTATTCCTTATCATTCTAGAAGTGCCAATGGTTTAATTGTAAATGATATTGAAGAGTATTACTTAAGTTATTTCGAAATATTTAAAAAAGCTATAAAGCATATCAGTCCTAAAAGACCAATAGTATTCTTGGGTAAAGATAACTTTTTAAATATTTTTGGAAGTGATAAATTCAAAAATGATATTACAATAGAGAAAAAAAGCAACGTTCTTGTTGGTACAATTTTTGGTAAATACAAGTTTGTTGTTTTAAATTTCAGATTCTCTCAAAAAGATCTCAAGAATCTAGATAAATTAAAATAATATTAATTTCGCTTATCATTTTCAAATGTAGTCTTTACATATGGGCTTTTAAAGATATTACTAGGAGTTGGTATTTTATAACCATTATTACTTAGTAATCCAATATTTTTTAGCTCACAATTACTTATTGTTTCTTCTTTTAAATCGTTTTTTGAACTCTCTAAAATATTTAACATTGAAAATTCGTTAGTGTGTAGCATGTATTCAGTGAGCCAATCACCATCAAGATCTTTTCTTAATTCCTCATCACTAAATTTTTCAGGCCATAATATTTTACCTTCTAAATCACGAAATGGATAAGCCTTAAATATTCCTTTTAATCTCTTTTCTTTAATTTTATTCATCAACTTTATTATAATTGAAGTCTCTTGTATGGGTGTGCCTAATATAATTATTTTAGCATTACCACCAACACAGGCCATAACTTCATTTTTAAACCAATTATCTCTCTCTTTGATTGATCTATCACTTACATTGGAATTATCACTCTCTAAGTCATCGCAAATGATTAAATCAGGTCGATGACTTTTGTATTTTAAACCTCTCAAAGCTTGTTTAGTTGTAGCTAATACAATTTTAGCCTCGTATTCTTTAAACTCTATAGAAGTAATACTATTATTAAACATTCTTTTGTCTAATAAGTTGAAATCATTTTTCAATAAATCATTTTCCTTTAATTCTTCTATGATATTTTTAAGATGGGCTTTAGCTTGAAATATAGTTTTACTGATTATAATGACAAACTTTTTTTGAGATTTTCCCAGTATTGACCATAAGATCATAGAGAGATTTAATATGGTTGATTTTCCAGCCCCACGGAAAGCAGTTAGAACTATTAACTTTAAAAGTGGTTCTTCTGATAAGCCAAACATCTGTTTGTGAAACCAAGAAAAAGGATATCCCATGTGATGATTTAAATATAATCTAAAAAACCATTCATGACTTTGATAAGCTAGGGCATGTCGAAAAGATCTACTATTCCTACATTCAACAATGATTTTGTTTAACTCATTATTCTTTTTCATAATTTTTGTTGTTAAGTATCTTTTTTAGCTCATCTACAGTCGAACATGAACTTTTAGTTTCTTTTGCATCTAATTCTTTAATATCTACTTTTTCGGTATCTATTTTTTCTTCAAGCACTTTTATTTCTTTGTCGTGGCTTTCTTTGCTGACTATATTTAAGGCTTTTTCTAGAAGCTTTGATTGCCCTGGGCTTAATTTTTCTTGAACTATTCTTATTTGTTGGGAACTTTCTTTAAAGTCAGGATGGTTATTTTTTAACCAGAAAATAATAGCTGTAATGTTTGATGACTTAATAAGCTCAACCAATTTAGAATAAGCCAGATCATTTATATTTTGTTTGCCATCTAATATAGCGCTTTCGCAATCACTCTTAAATTTATTACATTCTTCCAGCCAACGATAATAAGTCTGTCTTGATATGCCAGTTTTTTGACAAACAAAAGCAATGATAGGGTTTTTTTCCAAAAGTGTTGGAATTATCTTTTTTAGCTCTCGTTTGTTTTTGATTTCATTCATATCTTTTTCTCATCTATCAAAACAGATTTCTTTCCGGTTAATTTTTCCCATCGAGAAATAATTGTCTGACAATGCTCAATATCTAATTCAACCATTAAGCACTTTCTTTTTAGATGCTCTGCGGCGATTAAAAGGGAACCAGATCCTCCAAAGCCATCAAAAACTATATCATTAATTTTAGTGCTGTTTAGAACTATCTTTCTAAGTAGTCCAACTGGCTTCATAGTGCTATGTAATTTACTTTTGCTAGGTTTAGGATAGAAAATGACACTTTTGTCTTTACTCCTTCTAAATTCATGTACCTTATACCAACCATAAGCAATTAATTCATGCTGAGGCAGATAATCTAATCTTCCAACAATAGCTTGAGATTTTAGCCAAATAAGGAGTTGAGAGAATTTAAAGCCAGCTTGAAGCATGGCTTCTCTTAAAGGAAATATCATTTTGTCAGAGTTGAAGATATATAAAGAATTTTTTCTTTCTAGATATTCTTTGATATTATTTAGCCATTTTAAAGTGAATTTTTTATATTCTTCATCTGTTTGTGTTTGGTCATTTGCAATTACTTTTTCACAAGCCAGTTTTTGTTTAAACCCAGCCTTACTTTCAACATAAGCCACACCGTAGGGAACATCAGTTATAATACTCTTTATTTTATCTTGAGCTATTAATCTTTTAAGCAGGTCTTTATCATTAATATCTCCACAAGCTAGACGATGATCGCCCAATTGAAAGATATCTCCAACTTTAATTTTTTCCATATAATTATTTATTTAAAAGCACTGCTTTTACACCAGTTAGCTTTTCAAACCTATTAATTATTAGTTGGCAAAATATTGGACTTTGCTCAATTAAATAAGCCCTTCTTTTTAATTGTTCACAGGCAATTAAAGTTGATCCCGATCCACCAAATAAATCTAAAATAATATCATTTATTTTAGAACATCTTCTTAAAGCTTTTTCGTGAAGTACTGGAGGTTTAGATGTTGGATGTTCATAATCTTGCCCGGGCATTCTTTTGACTAACCAAATATCTAGGATATCTAAAATATCTTCAATGGTTCTATTGCCAGTTCCAATTTCTTTATTTAAAACCTCGTTTAAATTATTAGTAGGGGACAAATAAGGTGAGCCAATTGTTCCATAAACACATGGTTCATAACATTTATTAAAAGCTATTTTTGGCGTTGGATTAAATCCATTTTTAATCCATAAACAAATTCTCTGATTTTTTATTTTCAAATCAGAGTAAATGTTTTGAAGTAGACCAATATATTTTTGATCGCAGTAATAAAAGAAGTGAGCATCAGTCAAACTAACAGACAAAGCATTTTTAATAGTTTGTTCTAAAAACTTTTTATAATCTTTATCGGTTTTGCTGTCGTTAACTTGGCCACCATAATTCTGTTTGTTGCCAAGACCTTTATTATAGTCTAACGAGATATTATATGGAGGGTCGCAATATATCATCCTGCTTTTACTATTTCCCATTAGTTTTTTAACTGATTCTTCTTGAGTGGAGTCGGCACATAGTAAGCGGTGGTTTCCTAAAGCAAACAAATCTCCACTTTTGATACTGGTTTCTTTTATCTTTTCTAACTCTTTTTCTTCTTGAAAATTATCATCTTCAATTTCTAGTACATCGTCCCAAATATCGCTTAATTCTGTGTCACTAAAACCAATATCAAGTAGTAAGCTAGAATCAAATTCTCTAAGTAGATCAAAGTCCCATGATCCAGTGTTTTTATTGAGCCTTAAATTAAGCTCTCGTTCTTTTTCTTCGTTTAAATCTAAAAACACCACAGGCACCTCCTTATATCCCAGTTTTTTAGCTATTTTAAGTCTTTGATGGCCACCAATTACTATATTTTGCCTGTCTTTATTAGAATTAACTATAATAGGGTCAACTAAGCCAAAGCTTTTAATACTTTCAATTAAATCAGCTTCTTGTTTGCTATCTAGCTTTCTTGGATTATATTCAGCTAGTTTAAGCAAATTTACACTAATCTTAACAATCTTCAAATTGTTATCTAACATAATTTTAATAATTAATTTATAAAATTAGTTAAATAATAAAAAATCAACGCTTTTAACGTTGATTTTTAGTGTTTTTTGTACAAAAAAAGACAAATAAGCATTAAAATATATGCGCTAAAAGCGAAAATATCTCAATTCAAATTTGCCTGTACATCTATGATAAATGTACACTCGTGTATCAAGCTGAGACCGGCTGGGCAATTTTGGAACTAATATCGGCTAACAACCCTTTTATTGCGATAGAGGGCGAAACTATGAATCCAATACAGCTACATGAGCGTATTAATTTATTAATTAACTTAAGTCTTTCGACTTATCTAATAGTATTATAGCACATTTAAAAATGTATTTCAAGGATTTTTTTGATCGAAGAGTGTAAAAAAGGTTGAAAAAAACTTAATAGTTCGTTGTAATTTTATCTTGATACTATGTATTTTTAGTGGTAAAATGGAGGTATAATATAATAATTTATGTCTAACAAAAAAAAGGATAAATACTTAAAAGAAGACAGAGATATCTTAAAGGATCTTAATAACTCTTATTCAGTTGATGCAACTCATTTATTTAGAAAACTCCAAATTAAATCTGTTTTAAGAAATAGAAAAAGCTTAGAAGATTATAGTGAAAGTACAAGAAAATTCTCTATTGTTTTATTTATAGTTGCACTCATTCAAGTTTTGGTTGCTATTTCTCAATTATTTTTTTCAGTTTTTTCTTCTGAATATAAGTTGTTTGGATTAGGTGTAATTGTTGTGTTAGTATTTACCGTTTATTTTATTGTAAAAGAACTTAAAAATCTTTTTTAATTTAATATATTAACCATTGAAATAAAATTTTAAAATATAAAGCCAAAAAATGACTATAAAGAAGATCGTGTCAATAAAAGAATTAAAATCATTCACAGATTTTGAATGGTGTAATTTTTGTCGGAACAACAGTGGATCAGAATCCGTATTAGAAAAATTTTCTATATTTTTTGGAGAAAACGGATCAGGCAAGTCTACTATCTGTAGTATTATTAAAGATTTATCTCAAAATCAAAGCTTTGGTGTTGACTCTCCCAAAAAAGCCGAGGTCCTTGTAAAAAATGATTCTAATGTTACTGATTGTTATACATATGAAAATGGATTCTGGAATAAAGATTGCCTAGATAAAAATTCTATTCTATTTTTTGATGTTGATTTTATAAATGAAAATGTTCATACTCACGGTAGCCGTGAGAGTGCAATGCAAAAGGGTGGGCACACTCAACATGCTGGTCAATTGATAATTGATTTAGATGCTAAGGCTAATCAATTAAAAAAAATTGTAAAACTAAGATTAAAATATAAGGATATTTTCAATTTAAAAAATTCTCACAAAGTACTATTAATATCTGATGATGATAAAAAAATTTATAAACAACTAGGAGGAATAAAGAATTCGCAACGCACTATTAGCAAGTTTGAGAAAATAATTGAAAAATTATCGAAAAAATTAAATAGTTTAAATATTCTTGAAAAGCAGCATTCTTTGATAATTGGAATTCAGGAATTAGAAAAAACGACAATACAAACAACAGTTTCTTTAAAGCCAGTATATGATGAAATTGCTGTTAGAGAATTAAAACAGAAGGTGGATAACGGTGTAGATAGTTTAATTAAGGATCACTTTGAAAAACATAAACAATTTATTGAATTTTCAGTTAAACAAATTCCAGAAAAATATGATACAGAGAATTGTCCCTTGTGCACACAACCGTTGTCTAATGTAAAAAATGTTATAGCGTTTTATAAAAATGCTTTTGACAAGAGTTATGAATCAGAAAAGAATGCAATGATTGGTGATATTAATAATTTAATCAATGAAATAAAGATTATAAAACAAAATGCTGACAGTTTAATAAAATTTACTTTCGATCTCTACAATAAATTAGAAGAGCTTAAGAAAAAATTTGAAATAAAGGGTCTTTATGATTTTGAAGAAAAAGATAAAGTTGTTAATGGAGTAGAAAAATACTTGTCTGTGTCAATTGATATAGACAATATGATATTAGACCTTGAAAATTTAAAAGGAATAGAAAAGAAGAAAAATAATATATCAACCTTATATAGAACACTCTCAGAATATGTAGAAAAAATTAATAAATCTGTAAATCGAGTAAATGGTATCATTGAGTCAAAGAATGAATTAATAAGACAATTCAAAAATAAATATTCTGACAAGGGCAAAATTTCTAAGGAGGTTGAGTCTATAAAGGCAAAGTTGGATAAGTATAATAGTGTTGTTTTATTTTTAAGATCAAAGAAAAATTCTTATATTTATAGCCAAGAAGTTTGTAAAGAGAGGGAAGAATTTTTAACTGAAAAAATAAAAGAGGCGGAAAAGGATTTAGAGCAACATCTGTCTGTGAAGATACCAACAGAGGTTACGTCATCTATGATAGAAATATTGGAAAAGTTTAATCTTAATTTTTCAATAGAACATATTACAAATTCTTTAAATACAAAAGACTATGCTTTTTCATTTAAAATAAAAGACAAAAGAGGAAAAGAAAGAAGTTTTAAGAACAATTTATCAGAAGGAGAGAGACAATTAATTTCATTAGCGTTCTTTTTCGCTGTTAATAAAAATTTAGATGAAAAAGAGAAGAAAATATTAGTTTTCGATGATCCAATAACGAGTTTAGATTCACCAAATTTGAAAATATTATCCGATTTAATTTATGAGGCATCAAAAGATTTTTCTCAAGTTATAATTTTAACTCATCATCCCTTATTTTTTAAATATTTAAGTAAGTGTGCTAATGCATGTAAATTTGGTATTGTAAAAAATAATGAATTATTTGGTGGAAGTTTTGTCTTTTATGACCCAGGGTTTGATTTAATTGCAGAAGCCCAGAGATGTAATGAAGATATAAAAAATCAAGCTCAGGCTGGGAATTTAAAAATGGAAGAAATTTCTTTAAAATATGGACAATTATTAAGACTTTCGATTGAAAAATTTATTAAACATGAATTATTAATGTGGGATAAAGAAAAAAACTTTGAAGAGGATATTATTGATAATTTAAAAACAAGCCAAAACAAGATGCTCAAATTAAATGACGATGACTATAAAGTGATTTCTAAAATATATAAATATTGCAATTATTCAAATTTATTACACGCAGACAAAGAAAATCCATCAGCATTATCTGAGCTTGTGCAATATATTGATACATTCGTTGGTATTTTGAATAAATCAAGAGTTTAGGGTGTGCTGGATGCTAACAAGGTGATTAAAAATATAAATAGATCATTAAACAAGAAACAGCCTGAAAAATTTAATCCACAATGGATAAAAAATCGTTGCCGAGTATCGTACGAATTTATAATATGTAATGTTAAGAATGAATTTGGTGAACCAGATTGGGATTTTATCATTTCAAAACTAGAAAGACATAATCAAAAATTATGGATGAAAAGAGTGAAAAGAGAACTATGCGATTGTTATTCCAATAAAACAGAGTTAGATATAATTTTAAAAAAGAACAAAAATAAACTTTATACTTTCATAGTTCAAAATGATAAAGAGGATAAAGCAATCTGTGATTGGATAAGTATAAGGTTAGTTAGGTTGTCCCAAAAAGGCAACATTGAAGCAAAAGAAAAAATTATTGATTTAACAAAAGGTCTCGTTGATCAATGGATTGAATACGATAAGAGTCTGTCTAGCTGGAAAGGTTATAATGATTTAATATCTGATTATATTAATGCGTGTATTAGGAGATTTCGCTATGCTGGTTCATTTCTTGGTTATTTGCATAGGACATTGCAGTATGCTGGATTAGGGTTAACTCCGTTAGAAAAATTTTCTCTAGATGATTATTCTTCTATTACGGGCAAACGATTAATTGAAACATTTATTAAGAAATGAAATGGACGCTACAACTACACAATTTATAATAAAAGAAATGTTTAATGCTTTTGATAATGCTCAAAAGGAGGCATATCAAATCCTTTGGGATGGTTTGCTGTCATTTCTTTCTAGTAGCTGGTTGTCTGTAGCAGGTGTTTTATTATTAATTTTGGCAATTTCTTTTATTGTTGCTTTGTTTGGAAGATGGGGAATGTTTGGAAGTGTGCTATATAATTATTTGTATTGGGGTACACTTTTTATTTTTGGGTTGATTTTTGGACCAAAAATTTTTGCCAATATATTTATTGATATAGCTTTATTTATTTTATATTTAGTTTGTTATAAACTGGTTGGCAGAATATTAACTGGTTTACATTTAAAAAAATAGTTTATGTCGGATTTAAAAAATAATGAAAAATTAAAATTAGAAAAGTTGTTTGAAATGCAGGGCGGATATGTTTGCAATTTTTCCGATCGAACATTTGGAAATTTTATCTTAGACGCCACTGGCGTTGATGTTTACGAGTCTGACTATGATGAACTAGGAACATCAAAAGCAAATAGGCTTAGAAATTTTTGGCGGAAAGAAAGTAATTATCAAAATGGAAAATTAATTGAAGAAATGCTAGATTACTGGAAGGCGGAAAAAATATCTTTAAAAAATAAATTTCCATTTTCTGATGAAGTTGAAGATTATAATCAATTTTTGCACGATGAGTGCTTGAAGATAGTAGAAAGGCTAAAGAATAATACTCCAATTGATGATTTGGATAAATTAGCTGCAAATAATTCAGATAAGAATTTTACTGTATTGCTTGAATCAATAAAAGATAGCGTAAACAAAGACAAGCCAGATCTTGTTATTGATCGTTTGCATACATATGTTATTAAACATGTCAGATCTTTGTGTGATAAACATCTTATAAAATACAACAAGGAAACGGCCTTACATAGTTTGTTCGGTATGTATGTCAAAGAACTTGAAAAGAAAAAATTAATTGAATCAAAAATGGCGCTTCTTATTATGAAATCTTCAATTTCACTTTTAGATTCATTTAATGATGTTAGAAATAATCAAAGCTTGGCTCATGATAATCAAATTTTGAATTACGATGAAAGTGTTTTAATTTTTAATAATATTATCAACTTAATAAAGTTTATTGAGAATATTGAAAGTAAAAATGATAAGAATATCCCTGAGGTGACAACAACAAACGTTGATGATATTAGATTGGAGGATATACCATTTTAATTATTATTTTATGTCTAAATTATTTGATCACGATACTATAATCGAAATGTTAGGCAATCCAACGGATATTTCCTGTATTGAACGTGGCAATAAGGAATGTTTTGATAGATTAGCTTTTGAGTTGTATAAAGAAACAGCATTTATTTCTATTCTGGTGTCGAATATATTTAAATTTGTTGAAGGGGGTATTTCACTTGAAAGGAACCAAGCTATTAGTGTAGGTTTACTCGTTAGGATTACGAAATATATGGGCTCAGTATTGGCGTTACTAGTAGATGAGGTGTCTAATCATGGAGAAGTTATAATAACACTTAATCGCTGCATTTTTGAATCAGCGATTAAATTAAGATTTTTTTGTGAAAAAGCTACTTCGCAAGATTATGAAAATTTTATTAAGTCAAGCTTAAAATCAGAGAAAGAGGCGTATGAGCAAATAGAAAAAAATATTCAGGAAAGAGGTAATGAGCTACCAATAGAAAAGAGAATGAAGGTATCTATCGAGAAAACAGTAAGACTATCTGGTTATACCATGACTGATTTGAGCTCTATTCCGAAATTTAGAAACTATAAAGATATATTAATCTCTTTAGGTATGGGTGATTTTTATTCATTTGGACAGGGTATTCCATCTCATAGCATTCATGGGGATTGGGTGGAATTATTATTACATAATTTAGAAGAATCTGGAACTGGATTTGCACCAAAGCCTGAGCATCTTAATCCAGATGCTCGCTTAATTTGTCCAATAAATATTGTTATTTTAGATGCAATAAAATCTTATCTTTCAAAATATTTTGCCAGTGAAGAAATACCTACTCTTTTGTTTGACCGAATTACTGATTTAGAGGATAGAAATTCAAAAGTTAACGCTGGTCATGAAGATAGTTTGGGCTAGTTTTTATAGTGTAATATTTGTAACATTTAATTCTAAAACCCCGACCGAACTACATTATTTTGATTTATAAAACATATCCAAAAAACCTTGTAAAACCCCTATTTATTAGTTTCTAGACCTGAGTAGGGAGCGAATGTTTCTCTTTTGTTAAAGACCGACTTACATCCTTATTTCATAGGGATAAATGAGAAGAGCTGGCTTATGCCAGTTCTTTTTGTTTTAGTCAAATTTATTAAGTCTCTATAAATAAAAGTTTTAGTTACTTTTAGTTTTATTTAGATTTAATTTATTCTGATTGTAGTAACTAGAAATATGTTTTGGACTTATTAAAAAACATGCTATAATTTATTAAAATAAATTTGACCTTATTTTTAGAATATTATAGGTTAATATAAAATATTTGTTTATTTGTAAAAAATTTTAAGTATAAAAAAATAATAAAGTATAATTATGAATAATAATAAAAATTATGTAAAAGAAATAACAAATATTGAGGATGATTTTGCTCAATGGTATACAGATATAGTGATAAAGGCAGGTTTAGCTGATTATGTCGATATCAAAGGTTTTATGGCAATTCGTCCTTATGGTTTTGCTATTTGGGAAAATATTCAAAAATATGCTAACGAAGAATTTAAAAAAGTTGGAGTAAAAAATCTATATCTTCCATTGCTTATTCCAGAAGATTTATTAAATAAAGAAAAAGATCATATTGAGGGATTTGCCCCAGAGGTTGCTTGGGTAACACATGGTGGTAATCAAGAATTGGAAAATAGGCTTTGTATTAGACCTACGTCAGAAACAATGTTTTCAACTTTATACGCAAAATGGATAGAATCATGGCGAGATTTGCCTATGATTTATAATCAATGGTGTAGTGTTGTTAGGTGGGAAAAAGAAACTAAACCATTTTTAAGATCTAGGGAGTTTCTTTGGCAAGAAGGACATACAGTCCACGAAACAGCCAAGGAGGCACAAGATTTAACTTTAAAAATGTTAAATATATATAAAAGAATTATCGAAAGAGAGTTAGCCATACCAGTTTTACAAGGAGAAAAGAGTGTAACGGAAAAGTTTGCCGGAGCTGAAAATACTTATACAGTAGAAACACTGATGCATGATGGTAAGGCTTTACAAGCGGGAACCAGTCATTATTTCGGACAAAATTTTAGCAAGCCTTTTGATATTAAGTTTATGAATAGAGATGGCAAAGAGGAGTATGTTTATCAAACTTCTTGGGGAATTAGCACTAGATTAATAGGTGCTGTTATTATGGCGCATGGCGATAATAGAGGTTTAAAATTACCACCAAAAATTGCTCCTATTCAGGCTATAATTGTTCCGATTATTTTGTCTGACAATACCGTTGTTGAAAAGGCTGAAAAATTATTTAAAATTTTAAAAAAGAAGTTTAGAGTTGAAATTGATCAACGAGATAATTATCAAGTAGGTTATAAATATAATGATTGGGAAATGAAGGGAGTCCCAGTTAGAATAGAAATTGGACCCAGGGATATTATTAATAATCAATGTATTTTTGTGGAAAGAGATACTGGAAATAAAATAGTGGTAAAGCTTGATGATGTTGAGTCTAAGTTAAAAGAAACTTTAAATAATATTCAAAAAAGAATGTTTGATGATTGTAAAAAGAATATGGAAGACAGAACTTCTTCAGTTGATAATTTGGATGATTTTATAGAAAAAATTAATAAGAAGCAAGGATATATTAAAGCTATGTGGTGCGGTGATGAAAAATGTGAAGCTGAAATAAAAGATAAAACTGGAGCCAAATCTCGTTGTATTCCTTTCAAACAAGAAAAAATTTCTGATAAATGTGTTGTTTGTGGTAAGAAAGCAAAACATTTAGTTTTTTGGGGTAGACAATATTAATTTTATTAAATTTAAATATACAATATGAAAAAAATTATCTTTATTCTTATTTTTATTGTTTGTTTATTTATTGCTAGTTATTTTTTATTAAATAAAAGTAGAAATCAATCAATGAATGATAATTCTCTTCCTGTAATTGTTTTAGGAAGCGAACCATCATCTTTAGATCCGGCAAAAAGTTTAACTATAGATGCGAGATCATACTTAGCTAGCTTGTTTGAGGGTTTAGTGAATATAGATAAGAATTGGAAGGTACCCCAAAAATTTGACACTTTCTCCATGTATTCCTACAATGTGAATATATGAAAAAAACATTTAAAATCTCTAAGGAGATAAAAGATCAAATTTTAAGTAGAGTTAAAGAAGGGTCATCTTCTGTCCCTAAAATAGCCGAAGAACATGGTATTAGTCCTAACACTATCTATAGTTGGTTAAGCAGAACTATTAAAGCTCAGCCTAGTTGGAGAGAATATTCTAGTTTACAGAAACAAAATAAAGAGTTGTTAGCCCTAGTAGGAGAGCTAACTGTTAAACTATCTCAAACCCAAAAAAAGTTTTAGCTATGAAAAGAGATAATAAGTCTCAGATAGCTAAAGATCTAGGCATATCTCGTCAATTAATATATTATCAGCATAAACAAGAAATTAAAGATTGGAATTTAAAGGTTAAAATAGAAGAAG